>Ga0114939_10000543_pt1 | contig 31444 bp, 28 predicted proteins | sample AshMeaCrysSpring_FD_87196 | JGI IMG/M metagenome (GOLD analysis project Ga0114939, IMG submission 87196) | Groundwater microbial communities from Big Spring, Nevada to study Microbial Dark Matter (Phase II) - Ash Meadows Crystal Spring | ecosystem: Environmental > Aquatic > Deep subsurface >...
CAAGACGCTCGTCGCCACGCTCCCCGCGTATCTCAACTCGCTCACCGGCAAGGGCGTCCACATCGTGACGGTGAACGACTACCTCGCCAGCCGCGACGCGGAGTGGATGGGCAAGATCTACCGCTTCCTCGGGCTCTCGGTGGGCGTGATCCTGTCGCAGATGCCGCACGACCAGAAGCACGGCGCGTACGCGGCCGACATCACTTACGGCACCAACAATGAATTCGGGTTCGACTACCTGCGCGACAACATGGCGATGCGCGTGGACGAGCGCTTCCAGCGCGGCCTCAACTACGCGATCGTCGACGAGGTCGACTCGATCCTGATCGACGAGGCGCGCACGCCGCTCATCATCTCCGGCCAGGCCGAGGACAACATCGACCTCTACCACCGGTTGAACGAGATCGCCCCGCGGCTCGCGCGCCAGCCCGAGGAGAACGGCCCCGGCGACTTCTGGGTCGACGAGAAGGCGCATCAGGTGATCCTCTCCGAGCAGGGGCACGAGAGCTCGGAGCGGCTGCTCGCCCAGGCGGGGCTGCTGCCGGCCGGGAGCAGCCTCTACGACGCGCACAACATCTCGCTGATGCACCACCTCAACGCCGCGCTGCGGGCCCACAACCTGTTCCACCGAGACCAGCAGTACGTCGTCCAGAACGGCGAGGTGATCATCGTCGACGAGTTCACCGGGCGCCTGATGTCGGGGCGGCGCTGGTCCGACGGCCTGCACCAGGCGGTCGAGGCGAAGGAGGGCGTGCCGATCCAGCGCGAGAACCAGACGCTCGCCTCGATCACGTTCCAGAACTACTTCCGCATGTACGGCAAGCTCGCCGGCATGACCGGCACCGCCGACACCGAGGCCTTCGAGTTCCAGCAGATCTACCACCTCGAGACGGTGGTCATCCCGACGCACCAGGCGATGGTGCGCAAGGACGGGAACGACCAGGTGTACCGGACCTTCGACGAGAAGGTCGACGCGGTGCTCGCCGACATCAAGGACTGCCACGCGCGCGGACAGCCGGTGCTGGTCGGCACGACCTCGATCGAGAACTCCGAGCTCCTGTCGACGCGGCTTGACAAGGAGAAGCTGCCGCATCAGGTGCTGAACGCCAAGCAGCACGCGCGCGAGGCAGAAATCGTCGCGCAGGCCGGCCGCGCCGGCGTGATCACGATCGCCACCAACATGGCGGGCCGCGGCACCGACATCGTGCTGGGCGGCAGCATCGAGCCGCAGATCCTGAAGATGCGCGAGGACGAGACGATCCCGCCGGAGGAGAAGGAAGTCAAGATCGCGGCGATGCGCGCAGAGTGGCAGGTCCGCCACGACGCGGTGATCAAGGCCGGCGGCCTGCACATCGTCGGCACCGAGCGCCACGAGTCGCGGCGCATCGACAACCAGCTGCGCGGCCGCGCCGGCCGCCAGGGGGACCCCGGCAGCTCGCGCTTCTACCTTTCGCTGGAGGACCCGCTGCTGCGCATCTTCGGCGGCGAGCGCCTCGGCGTCATCATGCAGAAGCTCAAGATGCCGCCGGGCGAGCCGATCGAGCACCCGATCGTCAACCGGTCGATCGCGAAGGCGCAGACGCGCGTCGAGTCCCGCGATTTCGACATCCGCAAGCAGCTGCTCGAGTACGACGACGTCGCCAACGACCAGCGCAAGGTCATCTACCAGCAGCGGAACGAACTGCTCGAGGCGACCGACGTCGCCGAGACCGTCGAGAACATGATCCGGGGCGAGCTCGACGGCATCGTGCGCCGCTACGTGCCGCCGGAGTCGGTCGAGGAGCAGTGGGACCTCGCGGGGCTCGAGGCAGCGCTCGCCGCCGACTTCCAGATCAAGGCCGAGGTCGCCGCGTGGGCCGCGGCCGACGCCGACCTCTCCGAGGAGTCGATCCGGGAGCGCGTGGTCGGGATGGCGATCGCGCAGTGGCGAGACAAGGAGTCGCTGGCCGGCGCGGAGGTGATCCGCCAGTTCGAGCGCAGCCTCATGCTGCAGACGCTCGACCAGCACTGGCGCGAGCACCTCGCGAACCTCGACCACCTTCGGCAGGGCATCCACCTGCGCGGGTACGCCCAGAAGAACCCGAAGCAGGAGTACAAGCGCGAGGCCTTCGAGCTGTTCTCCGACATGCTGGACCGCATCAAGACCGACGTGGTCCGGGTCATGCTCACCGTGCAGGTGCGCACGCAGGAGGATGTGCAGGCGGTCGAGGAGCCGCCGCCGGTCTCGAACGTCCGTTACCAGCACGCCGACTTCGAGGAGGCGCTCGCGGGTCCGGCGGAGGGCGATGCCGCCGCCGCCGTGGCGGCCGCGCCGAAGGCGGCGCCGTTCACCCGCGCCGGCGGGAAGATCGGCCGCAACGATCCCTGCCCCTGCGGGTCGGGCAAGAAGTACAAGCAGTGCCACGGCCGGCTCGGCTGACCCCCGTCGGGCGCACCATGCCGGTCCGCTACACGCCCCCGACGCCCGAGTCGCTGCTTCCGGTCGCGGGCATCGCGCTCGGTCCCGCGGCCGGGCGCGTCAAGAACTGGCAGCGCGACGACGTGCTGCTCGTCACCTGCGCGCCCGGCACCGTGGCTGCGGGCGTGTTCACGCAGAACCGCTTCTGCGCCGCGCCGGTGATCGTCTGTCGCGAGCACCTCGCGCACCAGCACCGAATCGGCGCGCCGCTGCGCGCGCTCGTGGTGAACGCCGGCAATGCCAACGCCGGAACCGGCCAGCCCGGCCTCGCGGCCGCACGGCAGACGTGCGCGGCGGTCGGCCAGCTCATCGGCAGCGCGCCCGAGGAAGTGCTGCCGTACTCGACCGGCGTGATCATGGAGCCGCTCCCCGTCGACCGAATCGTCGCCGCCCTGCCGGCGGCGCTCGCCGCGGCGCGCGAGGACGGCTGGCACGCGGCCGCGCGCGCGATCATGACCACCGATACCGTGCCCAAGGGCGCGTCGCGGCGCGTCGTCGTCGATGGCGTGCCGGTGACGGTGACCGGGATCGCGAAGGGCGCCGGCATGATCCACCCGAACATGGCCACGATGCTCGCGTTCGTCGCCACCGACGCGCCGGTCGCCGCGGACGTGCTCGGGACGGTGGCGCGCGAGGTCGCCGACGTCTCGTTCAACGGCGCGACCGTCGACGGCGACACGTCGACCAACGACAGCTTCGTCCTCGCCGCCACCGGCCGCGTGCCGCTGCCGCCGATCCGGAGCACGTCCGACCCGCGGCTCGCCCCGGTGCGCCAGGCGATCGAGGCGGTGGCGGTCGAGCTCGCCCAGGCGATCGTGCGCGACGGCGAGGGCGCGACCAAGTTCATCGCGATCCGCGTCGAAGGCGGGCGCTCGGTCGACGAGTGCAGGCGCGTCGCGCTCGGCATCGCCCATTCGCCGCTCGTGAAGACCGCCTTCTTCGCCTCCGACCCGAACCTCGGCCGCATCGTCTGCGCGATCGGCAACGCCGGTCCCGCGGACCTCGACCCGGCGCACGTGTCGTTCTGGCTCGACGACGTGCTGGTCGTCGACCGCGGCGGGCGCTCGCCCGCCTACCGCGAGGAGGACGGGCAGCGCGTGATGAAGCAGGACGAGATCACCGTGCGCGTAGACCTCGGGCGGGGGGCCGGTCCGGACGCCGCCCGCGCGACGGTCTGGACGTGCGACTTCTCGCACGACTACGTCTCGATCAACGCGGACTACCGCAGCTGACGCGGCGGCCGTCGATGTTCCCGGACTTCGATCGCTTCGGCCGCCGCGCCGAGGTGCTCGCCGAGCGGCTCGAGGGCATGCTCGCGCGCGTCGAGGGCGTGCTCGGGCGGGTCGAGTCGCTGCTGCCTCCGCCAGAGCCCGACCCGGACTGGACGACGGTCGCCGCCGCACGCTGGCGCAAGCGGGGCGGGCGCGGCTTCCTGCACGCGGTCGCCCACCCGCACGCGATCGACGTCGACGAGCTCGTGGCGATCGACGCGCAGAAGGCGGCGATCGACCGCAACACGCAGCAGTTCGTGCGCGGGCTCCCCGCGAACAACGTGCTCCTCACCGGGTCGCGTGGTACCGGCAAGTCCTCGCTCGTCAAGGCGATGCTCGCGAAGTACGCGCCGCAGGGGCTGCGGATGATCGAGGTCGACAAGTCCGACCTCGCCGACCTCCCCGACATCGTCGAGCGGATCGGGGCGCGGCGCGAGCGCTTCGTCGTGTTCTGCGACGACCTGACGTTTGACGCGGGCGAGGCGGGCTACAAGGCGCTCAAGGTCGCGCTCGACGGCTCGATCGCAGGCCCGTCGGGGAACGTGCTGATCTACGCGACCTCGAACCGACGGCACCTGCTGCCGGAGTACATGAGCGAGAACCTGGAGACGAGGCACGTCGGCGACGAGGTGCATCCGGGCGAGTCGGTCGAGGAGAAGATCTCGCTCTCCGAGCGCTTCGGCCTGTGGATCTCGTTCTACCCGTTCTCGCAGGACGAGTACCTCGCGGCCATCGACGTGTGGCTCGCGCACTTCGGCGTCGCGCCGGCGCGAAGCGTACGCGAGGCCGCCGCGCGTGCCCGCGAGGCGATCCAGTACGCGCTTCAGCGCGGCTCGCGCTCGGGACGCGTCGCGTGGCAGTTCGCGAAGGGCTACGCCGGCGCTCGTGCGCTCGACGCCGCGCCGGCGGCGGGCGGGAAGCGCAAGCCGGCGCGCGCGCGCCGGTGAGCGCCGTCGCGGCGCCAGCGGGTGCGGAGGGCCGTCCCGGGGGCCGTGTCACCCGCGTCGCGGCCGCGGTGATCGTGCGGCCCGACGGCCGCGTGCTGCTCGCGCAACGCCCCGCGGGCAAGGCCTACGAAGGCTACTGGGAGTTCCCCGGCGGCAAGCTCGAGCCCGGGGAGACGCCCGCGCACGCGCTCGCGCGCGAGCTCAAGGAAGAGCTCGGGCTCGACGTGCGCCGCGCGGCGCCGTGGCTCGTGCAGGAATACGTCTACCCGCACGCCCACGTCGAGCTCAACTTTTTCCGTGTCTTCGCGTGGGCCGGCGAGCCCCACGGGCACGACGGCCAGGCGTTCGCGTGGCAGGTGCCGGGCGCGTTCGACGTGGCGCCGCTCCTGCCGGCCAACACCCGTGTGCTGCGGGCGCTGATGCTGCCGCCGACGTACGGCATCAGCTGCGCGTCGGACGTGGGCGAGGACGCGTTCCTCGCGCGCGCCGCGCGCGCGTTCGCGGCAGGCCTCTCGCTCGTGCAGCTGCGCGAAAGGGACTGGCCGGCGCCGCGCATCGACGCGTTCGCGGCGCGGCTTCGCGCGCTTGCGCGCGCGCACGGCGCGAAGGTGCTGCTGAACGGTACCGTAGACGATGCGCGCAGACTCGGCCTGGACGGCGTGCACTGGACCGCCGCGCGCCTCGGCCGGGCGGCGTCGCGGCCGGACGACCTGGTCGTCGGCGCGTCTTGCCACGACGCGCGCGAGATCGCGCGCGCGGGCGCGCTGGGCTGCGACTTCGCCGTGCTGGGGCCGGTGCTCGCCACGCCGTCGCACCCAGGCGCGCCCACGCTCGGGTGGGAGGGCTTCGCGCGCGCGGTCGAAGGTGCGCGCCTGCCGGTCTACGCGCTCGGCGGCCTCGCGACCGGGGACGTCGACGCGGCGATCGACCACGGTGCGCACGGGATCGCGATGCGCCGCGGCGCCTGGGAAAAGTAGGAAAACTGGGGTCAGACTCCCATTTCTCCCCTCTGCAGCCGAACGACTGCGGTCCGGCGCGCCGGGTAGAAATGGGAGTCTGACCCCAGTTTTCCCAGTCCGGCGCGCCGGGTAGAAATGGGAGTCTGACCCCAGTTTTCCTACGGTGCGCCGCTGATCGATGCGCCGACGGTAGGGTGGGAGTAGTCGAGTCTGACCCTACTTTTCGGCGGGCGGCGGCAGCGGGTCTTCGTCTTCGCGCTCCACCGCCGGGATGCGGTAGCGCTCGTTCGCCCAGGCCCCGAGGTCGATCGTCTTGCAGCGCTCGCTGCAGAACGGTCGGAACTTCGACTCGGGCGTCCACGGGACGCGCGCGCCGCAGGTCGGGCAGGCGACGGTGCGTGTCGTCGTCACGGCGTCAGAGGTTGCAGAACATCAGCTCGAAGTCGACGTCGCCGTCGAAGACCGCGCCTCGGTCGAACCCGGTGACGCCGATGAAGCGGATGTTGAGCGCGTACTTGTTCGCGCTGATCTCGGGCACGCAAGGCAGCTCGTGCGACATCGACAGGCGCAGGAGCTGCGCGATCTTGGTGGTCGTCAGCATCAGCTGGAACACGCCGTGGTGCGCGGTGTGGCGGCCCGCGCGGCCGTTCTCGCGCAGCAGCCGCAGCACGATGCCGACGCCCGCCGCGATCGGCACGAACGGGTCGATCCATCCGGCGAGATCGCGGCGCCGCTCGTCCGCCGGCCGGTTCAGCCAGTAGTGGTAGGCGGGAAGGTCGAACTCGCACACGCCGCCCGGGATCGCCGTGCGCTGCTTGATCGCCATCAGCCACTCGTTGTCGCGCAGGTGCGTGCCCGCGCGTCCCTGCTGGGCGTGAATCTGCGCCGCGACGGCGTCGGTCTCCACGAGCAGCAACTCGAGCGCGGCCTGGTCGATGCGCTGGTTCGCGCGCAATGGCGCGAGGACTTGCTTCTGCCGCTCGAGCTCCTGAAGGAGGTCGGTCTTGAGGTCGGCGCGCGCCGCGACGTCGGTAATCTCGAACAACGCGGCGAGCGCCGCGTGATGGTCGACCGCCGCTTCCTGCGCCGCGAAGTGGCGGACCCGCGCGAACAGGTCTTCGAGGCGCATCAGCGTGCGGATGCGCTCGTTCAGCGGATGCTCGTAGCGGATCACGACGGGCGGGAGATCGCGTCAGGCTCCATTCTGCCCCAAGTCGGGTCCGACGGTGGCATTCCGGGGACGCCCGGCGGCGATGTCACGGTAGAGGCGGTCGAGCCGCGCGACCTCTCGACCGATCGCTTCCGGCGGGCCGGCGTTGTCGAGCACGTCGTCGGCCTGCGCGAGGCGTTCGGCGCGCGTCGCCTGGGCGGCCATGATCGCCCGCACCTCGGGCTCTGCGAGGCCGCTCCTCGCGCGAACGCGCGCGACCTGCACGTCCTCGGGGCAGTCGACGACGAGCACGCGGTCGACGAGCGGCCGCAGCCGTCCGGTCTCGACCAGGAGCGGCACGACCAGGAGGCCGTAGGGCGCGGTCCAGCGTGCGACGCGTGCCCGTGCGGTCTCCGCGATCAGAGGGTGCAGGATCGCCTCGAGCCGGCGACGCACGCCCGCGTCGGCGAACGCCCGTTGCCGCAGCCAGGCGCGATCCAGGCTGCCGTCGGCGGCAATGGCCCCGGGGCCGAATGCCTCGGCGACCGCGCGCTGCCCCGCGGCCCCGGCAGCCGACAGCTCGTGGGCGATGACGTCGGTGTCGACGACCGGCGCGCCCAGGGCCTCGAAGGCCCGCGACACGGCGGTCTTGCCGGCGCCGATCCCGCCCGTAAGCCCGACGACCAGGGCCACCGTGTCAGGACCCGGGCAGGATGAGCTGCGCGAGCGGCTCGCCCAGGAACAGCGCGATCGCCCCGGCGATCGCGAGGTAGGGCCCGAAGGGCAGCGGCGTCCCGCCGTCGCGGCGATGCACGATCATCAGCGCGATGCCGATCACCGCGCCGGCGACCGACGACAGCAGCACGATACCGGGCAGCGCCTTCCAGCCGAGCCACGCGCCCAGCGCCGCGAGCAGCTTGAAGTCGCCGTAGCCCATGCCTTCCTTGCCGCGGATCAGCTTGAAGAGCCAGTACACGCCCCACAGCACGAGGTAGCCCGCGATCGCGCCGACGACCGCCTCGGCGAGTGGCACGAACAACCCTCCGACGTTGACTGCGAGCCCCGCCCAGAGGAGCGGCAACGTCAGGTCGTCGGGGAGGAGCTGCGTGTCGGCGTCGATGAACGTCAGCGCGACGAGCGTCCACAGGAGCGCACACGCGGCGAGGGCCTTCGCCGTCGGCCCGAAGTGCCAGACCGCCAGCATCGCCAGCGCCGCGCCCAGGAGCTCTACAATCGGGTACCGCGCGGAGATCGCGGTCCCGCAGCCCTTGCAGCGGCCGCGCAGCGCGAGCCACGAGACGACGGGAATGTTCTCCAGCGCGGAGACGCGGCGGCCGCAGGCAGGGCACGCCGATCGCGGCACGACGAGGTTGTACGGAGGTTCGTCGGCGGGCGCCTCGCCGGCGAGCTCGGCGCACTGGGCGCGCCATCCGCGCTCCAGCATCCTCGGCAGCCGGTGGATGACGACGTTGAGGAAGCTGCCGACGACGAGCCCGACCACGCCGGCGACCGCGATCGCGGCCGCCGGGTCGGGAAGCAGGGATGGCATCGGGTCCGACGGGCGTCGCGCCGCGGGCGCGGTCAGACCACCGAGCCCAGCTTGAAGATCGGCAGGTACATCGCGATCACGAGGCCGCCGATCACGACGCCGAGGAAGACGATGATGATCGGCTCGAGCAGGCTGGAGAGCGCCGCCACCGCGTCGTCGACCTCGCGCTCGAAGAAGTCGGCGATCTTGCCGAGCATGCCGTCGAGGGAGCCGGACTCCTCGCCGATCTGGGTCATCTGCAGCACCATCGTCGGGAACAGGCCGGTCGAGGTCATCGCGTTGGTGAGGCTCGTGCCGGTCGAGACGTCGTTCTGGATCTTCTTCGTGCCCTGAGTGTAGAGCGCGTTGCCGGAGGCGCCGGCCACCGCGTCGAGCGACTCGACCAGCGGCACGCCGGCGGCGAACATCGTCGAAAGCGTGCGCGTCCATCGCGCGATCGTCGCCTTGCGAAGGATCTCGCCGATCACCGGCGCGCGCAGGATCAGCCGGTCGAAGCCGAAGCGGAACGCCTCCGAGCGGCGGAACAGCGTCGCGAACGCGGTCACCGCGCCGGCGACAATCAGGAACATCAGCCACCAGTACCGGACGAAGAAGTCGGAGATGGCCATCACCATCAGCGTCGGCGCGGGAAGGTCGGCGCCGAAGCTCGTGAACACCTCCTTGAACGCGGGCACGACGAACACCATGATCACCCAGACGACGACGATCGCGACGACGATCACGGACATCGGGTAGAACATCGCCGACTTGATCTTGCTCTTGAGGGCGAGGATCTTTTCCTGGTAGGTGGCGAGGCGGTCGAGGATCGCGTCGATCGTGCCCGAGGACTCGCCCGCGGCGACCAGGTTGCAGTACAGGTTGTCGAAGTGCGCCGGGTGCGCGCGGAACGCCTGCGACATCGACGAGCCGGTCTCGATGCGCTGCTTGATGTCCATCATCAGGCGAGAGAACCGGGGGTTGGCGTGGCCGCGCGCGACGATGTCGAACGACTGCAGGAGCGGCACGCCCGACTTCAGCATCGTGGCGAGCTGGCGCGTGAAGAACGTGATGTCCTTCTCGGTGATCTTCTTGCCGCCGCGGAACGTCTGCCGCTTGAGCTTGGCGATCTTGATGCCCTGGCGCCGCAGGTTCGTGCGCACCACGGTCTCGGACGCGGCCTTGGTCTCGCCGCGGACCTGGCGGTTGTTGCGGTCGGTGCCTTCCCAGACGAACGTGTACTCCTTGACGGCGCGGTCGCGGCGCGGGGCGTCCTTGCGCTGGGCTTCCTTGCGCGCGGCGGCAGTGGTTGCGGTGGCCATGTGTGTTCCCGGTGGCTAGGTCAGCAGATCGCTATTCGTTGGTCACGGCCTCGACCTCCTCGAGGGAGGTGACCCCGGCCCTGACCTTGAGGAGGCCCGACTGGCGCAGGTCGCGCACGCCTTCGCGCTGCGCCTGCTCCGCGATGTCGATCGCCGTGCCGTTGCGCATGATCAGGAGGCGCATCTCGTCGGTGATCGGCAGCACCTGGTAGATGCCGACCCGGCCCTTGTAGCCGGTGCCCTTGCAGTGGTCGCAGCCCACCGGCCCGAAGGGCTGCCAGCTGCCGTCGAGGTCGTCCTCGGCGAAGCCGGCGCGGATGAGCGCTTCCGGCGGGATGTCCTCGGGCTGCTTGCACTGCGGGCAGAGCTTCCGGCCGAGGCGCTGCGCGGTGATCATGATCACCGACGAGGCGATGTTGAACGGCGCCACGCCCATGTTCTGCATGCGCACCAGCGTGCTGGGGGCGTCGTTGGTGTGCAGCGTCGACAGCACAAGGTGGCCGGTCTGCGCGGCCTTGATCGCGATGTCGGCGGTCTCGAGGTCGCGGATCTCGCCGACCATCACGATGTCCGGATCCTGGCGCAGGAACGAGCGAAGCGCCGCGGCGAACGTGAGCCCGGCCTTGTCGTTGACGTTGACCTGGTTGACGCCCGGCAGCTGGATTTCCGCCGGGTCCTCCGCGGTCGAGATGTTGATCCCCGGCTGGTTCAGGATGTTGAGGCAGGTGTAGAGCGAGACCGTCTTGCCCGAGCCGGTCGGCCCGGTGACGAGGATCATGCCGTAGGGTCGCTTGATCGCGTCGAGCAGGTGCTTCTGCTGGTCGGGCTCGTAGCCCAGCGCCTCGATGCCGAGCTTCACGCCCGACGAGTCGAGGATGCGCATCACGATCTTCTCGCCGAAGAGCGTGGGCAGCGTCGAGACGCGGAAGTCGATCGCCTTGTTCTTGGTCAGCACCAGCTTCATGCGGCCGTCCTGCGGCACGCGCTTCTCGGCGATGTCGAGGCGCGAGATCACCTTGATGCGCGAGGCGACCTTGTCCTTGATCGCGAGCGGCGGCTGGGCGATCTCGTTGAGGATCCCGTCGACGCGGTAGCGGATGCGGTAGAACTTCTCGTAGGGTTCGAAGTGGATGTCGGACGCGCCCGCGCTGATCGCGTCGATCAGTATCTTCTGGATGTACTTGACGACCGGCGCGTCCTCGACGTCCGAGTCCTCTTCGCTCGCGGAAGACGTCGCCTCCTTGAGGTCGACCTCGATGTCGCCGAGGTTGGCCATGTCGTTGAGGTGGATGCCGCTCGCGTCGACCAGCTTCTTGATCGCCGCCTCGAGCTTGTCGTCCTCGACGACCAGCGGGTCGGCGACGAGATTGGTCTTGAACCGGACTTCCTCGAGGGCCTGCAGGTTGGCGGGGTCGGAGACGGCGACGAACAGCCGGTTGCCGCGCTTCGCGAGCGGAAGCACCCTTCGCGTCTCGGCCATCCTCGGGTCGAACAGGTCCTTCTGGATCTGGTCGAGGTCGTAGGCCGCGAGGTCGAGCAGCGGTACGCCGAAAGCGCGCGAGGCGAAGAGCGCGAGCTGGGCGGCGCTCATGCGCTTGTTCTGCAGGAACTGCTGGGCGAAGGTGATCCCCGCGGCCGCGGCCTGCGTCTGGATGGCGTCGGCGTCGGGCTCGGAGACGAGCCCCTGCTGCGCAAGGGCGCGGGCGAGACCGCTCAGGTTGCGCGTGGCGGCGTGGGTTGCCATGAGTCGGGAGAGGCCGGTGTCGGGCGGTCGCGCCGGGACGGTTTGGACCCGAAAATCAAGCAATTACCGTGCCTGATGGCTCCCCGGCTATTCCATTCGCATAAAATTGCGCGTTATGATGATGCCCGCTCACCTTGGCTTTGTAAAGGCGACGCCGGGCGGCCGACAGGCGGCAGCAGCCGCACCACGCGCACCGCGCGATCCTGGGTCTGCACGATCTCGATGGGGTGGCCAGCGAGCTCGAAGGCGAGTCCGGCGTCCGGAATGTCGCCCAGCGTCCCGACGATCAGGCCGTTCAGGGTCTTCGGGCCGTCGACCGGAAAGCGGGTGCCGACCTGGCGGTTCAGCGCCCGCAGCGGCACCATGCCGTCGACCAGCACCGCGCCGTCGGGCTCGCGCTTGCAGATCTCTGCGCCTCCGGGGGCTGCCGTCGTGAACTCGCCGATGATCTCCTCGATGATGTCCTCGATCGTCACCAGCCCCTTGAGCTCCCCGTACTCGTCGACCACGAGGGCGAGTCGCTGCCGGTCGGCCTGGAACTGGGTGAGCTGGGTGAGGAGCGGCGTGCCGGCCGGGACGAAGTAGGCCGGGCGCAGGAGCGGCCGCAGGTGCTCGGCGTCGACCTCGCCGGCCTGCGCGAGCGCGACCACCTGCTTGACGTGGACGACGCCGACGACGTCGTCGAGCGAACCCTCGTACACCGGCAGGCGGGTGTGGTAGCTCGTCGCCAGCTGCTCGCGCAGGTGCGCGGGCTTGCTCGCGAGGTCGATGCCGTGGATGTGGTGGCGCGGGGTCATCACGTCGTCGACCGTGATGCTGTCGAGCTCGAACAGGTTGGCGAGGAGCGCGCGGTGCTTGCCGCGGAAGTACTGGCCCTCGAGCACCAGCGAGCGGACCTCGTCCGGGGTGAGCGTGCCGCCGGCTTCCGAGGCCGGCCGGATGCGCATCAGCCGCAGCGCGGCCTGGACGAACAGGTTCACGAATCCGACGACCCACGTCACCGGGGGCTTCAGGAGCGGCGCGAGCGCGTAGGACACGTACGGCGCGAGCCGGTCGGCGTGCGCCGCGCCGATCACCTTGGGCGTGATCTCGGACACGACCAGGATCGCGAACGTCACGGCGACCGTGCCCGCCGCCAGCGCCCACTTCTCCTCGCCGAACAGGCGTTCGGCGATGATGGCGGTGAGCGTCGCCGAGGCCGCGTTGATCAGGTTATTGCCGAGCAGGATCACGCCGAGCAGACGGTCGGTCTGCCCGAGCAGCGAGAGCGCGAGCTTCGCGCCGCGCTCGCCGCGCGCGGCGCGGTGCTTCAGGCGATAGCGGTTCGACGCCATCATCGCGGTCTCGGCGAGCGAGAACAGCCCGGAGAGCACGAGGAGCACGGCGAGCACGGCGCCGAACGTCGACAGGGGGATCGCGTCCACTTGTCAGGAGTCAGGAGTCAGGAGTCAGGAGTCAGGAGTCAGGAGTCAGGAGTCAGGAGTCAGGAGTCAGGTGACGGCGGAAGCGGAACATCGGATGGCGTCCTGCGCAGATCGTCGCCGAGCGCGCCCGACCCGCGCCATCGGCGGGCCGGCCGAGCCTTGCGGGAGCTCCGGCCGCCGGCGGCTCGAGGCTCCGTTGGCGCTAACGCTGCAGCAGCACCTCGAGCACGAACTTGCTGCCCAGGTAGGCGAGCACCAGCAGGCCCGCGCCGGCAAGGATCCAGACGCGCGCCCGCCGCCCGCGCCACCCGAAGCGCCAGCGCCCGACGAGCAGGCCGCCGAAGGTGAGCCAGGCGAGCAGCGAGAACAGGCTCTTGTGCGTGAGCTTGAACGGGCGCCCGAACACCTGCTCCGAGAAAAGCGCGCCGGACGCGAGCGTGAGCGAAAGCAGCACGAAGCCCGCGGCGATCAGCCGGAAGAGGTAGCGCTCGAGGGTCAGGAGCGGCGGGGTGCCGTCGCCGGCGGCGGGCAGGCCTTTGTGCAGGCGCTTCTCGAGGCCGGTCATCAAGAGCGCCGCGAGCGCAGCGACCAGCAGTATCGCGTACGCGGTCAGCGCCACGGCGATGTGCAGCGCCGCCCACACGTCGCCGGCGAACGAAATGCGGTGCGGCTCGCGGAACAGCGCGGGCAGCAGCGCGGCGACGCCCGCCGCCGACAGCACGATCGCGGCGCTGCCGGGGAGCGAGCGCAGGAAGCCGCTAGCCCAGGCGACCAGGACGACGAGCCCCGCGACGAGCGAGGCGGCGTTGGGCAGCGAGACGTCGATACCCTCGGGCGTGACGATCGCGGGCAGGAGCGCGGCGGCGTGCACGCCGAGCGCTACCGGGAGGATGCCGCGCACGGCCCATGTCGCGGTCGGTGGCCTGCCCGCCGCCGGCCAGCGCGTCCATGCCGCCGCGCCGTAGAGGGCCGCCGCGAGGACATGAATTAGAATGGCCATGGGTTCGCGGTCCGGCGCGGGACGCGCATGTGTCGCCGAGAGGCGGGGCTCTGCGCCGCGACAGCACCCTGTGCAACCACGCGCGCCGGGTCGACGGAGTTTACCGCAAGCCGCCCGCCCGGCCGGAGCGCATGCTCGGGGGGGGGTGGAGCGCCCGCGGCCCCGCCCTTCGCCGAAACGACCCCCACCAGCGACCGCCCATGCTCGAGAATCTCACCGAACGCCTGTCCCGGGTCGTGAAGCAGCTGCGCGGGCAGGCGCGGCTCACCGAGGACAACGTCCAGGACGCGCTTCGCGAGGTCCGACTCGCGCTTCTGGAGGCCGACGTCGCGCTTCCGGTGGTCAAGGACTTCCTCGCCCGCGTGCGCGAGAAGGCGCTCGGCGAGGAGGTGGTCGGATCGCTCACGCCCGGGCAGGCGCTGATCGGCGTCGTGCACCGGGAGCTGACCGCGCTGATGGGCGGCGCGGCCGAGCCGCTCGACCTCGCGACGCAGCCACCGGCGGTGTTCCTGCTCGCGGGCCTGCAGGGCGCCGGCAAGACCACGACCGCCGCGAAGCTCGCCCGGCACCTGCGCGAGGAGCGCAAGAAGAAGGTCCTGCTCGTCTCGGCGGACGTCTACCGGCCCGCCGCGATCGAGCAACTCGCCACGCTCGCGCCGCAGGTCGGCGCCGACTTCTTCCCGTCGACGCCGGACCAGAAGCCCGTGGCGATCGCCGAGGCCGCGATCGACTGGGCGCGCCGCCACTACCACGACGTGGTCATCGTCGACACCGCGGGGCGCCTGTCGATCGACGAGGCGATGATGGCGGAGATCCGGGAGCTCCACGCCGCGGTGCGCCCGATCGAGACGCTGTTCGTGGTCGACGCGATGCAGGGCCAGGACGCCGTCAACACCGCGCGCGCGTTCCGCGAGGCGCTGCCGCTCACCGGCGTGATCCTCACCAAGCTCGACGGCGACGCGCGCGGCGGCGCGGCGCTCTCGGTGCGCCACGTGACCGGCGCGCCGATCAAGTTCGCCGGCGTGGCCGAGAAGATCACCGGGCTCGAGGTCTTCCACCCCGAGCGGATGGCCTCGCGCATCCTCGGCATGGGCGACGTGCTGTCGCTGATCGAGGAGGCTCACCGCACGGTCGACGTCGAAAAGGCGCAGAAGCTCGCGAAGAAGGTCAAGACGGGCAAGGGCTTCGACCTCGAGGACTACAAGGAGCAGGTCGCCCAGATGCGCAAGATGGGCGGGATCTCCGCAATGCTCGACAAGCTGCCGGCCGAGCTCGCGCGCGCCGCGCAGGGCCAGCAGATCGACGAGCGCCGGATCGGGCGCATCGAGGGCATCATCAACTCGATGACGCGCGAGGAGCGCGCGAAGCCGGAGCTCATCAAGGCCTCTCGCAAGCGGCGCATCGCGTCGGGCGCCGGCGTCACGGTCCAGGAAGTGAACCAGCTGCTCAACCAGTTCGAGCAGGCGCAGAAGATGATGAAGATGGTCGCCAAGGGCGGCATGCAGAAGATGCTGCGCGGCATGAAGGGCATGCTGCCCGGCATGCGCTGACCGGCAGAAGGCCCGCCGTCGCGCGCCGGGAAAGGGGCCGGGCGGCCGCCGGTGGACGGTGCGCGCTCGCGGACCGGTGGCGAAGCGCGGTGACCCGGGGCGGCACGCCGGCGAAGGGGATGGGCGGCATCCGTTCCCGCGGTTGCCGGTCGGGCCGTTTTCCCCTTATAATCAGCGTCTTTTTTCCGCTCACCGGGAAACACGTCCCATGGTCGTCATCCGCCTTGCCCGTGGCGGCGCCAAGAAGCGCCCCTTCTACAACGTCGTCGTTGCCGATTCGCGCACCCGCCGCGACGGCCGCTTCATCGAGCGGGTCGGCTTTTACAACCCGATCGCGGGCGAGGCCGAGGAAGGCCTGCGCATCGCGCACGACCGCATCGCGTATTGGCAGCAGCGTGGCGCCAAGCTCTCGGACACGGTCGCGATGCTCGTGAAGCGCGCGCCGGCGCCGGGCGCCGCTGCGCCGGCCGCGGCCTGAACGCCGCCGCATCCGGCCGACGGGTGGTGATGGGCCGCGTCGTCGGCCCGTACGGCGTGCAGGGCTGGATCAAGGTCGCGCCGTTCACCCAGACTGCCGATGCGCTGGCCGGCTACGTGACCTGGTGGCTCGAGCCGCGCGATGGCGAGCCGGCGCGCGCCTGGCAGGTCGAGGGCGCGAGGCGTCACGCGGACGCGGTGGTGGCGAAGCTGGCGGGGGTCGGGAGCCGCGAGGCGGCGGCATCGTTGAAAGGTGCGCTGGTCGCCGTGCCCCGCGAGGCGCTCCCGGCACTGGAAGACGACGAGGTGTACGTGGGCGACCTCGTGGGGATGAGCGTGGTCAACCGTCGCGGCGAGGCCCTCGGCGCGGTGGCGTCGGTGGACACCTTCGGCGCCCACCCGGTGCTGCGTGTCGTGGCGGTCGACGGTGCGGCGCGGCTGGTGCCCTTCGTGCCGGCCTACGTCGATGCGGTCGACCGCGAGGCGGGCCGGATCGACGTCGACTGGGGCCTCGACTACTAGGCAGCGAGGTATTGGCAGTGCGTTTCGACGTGGTCACGATCTTCCCGGAGCTCGTCTGTCACGCGGCGGCCTTCGGCGTGACGGGTCGCGCGAAGGACCGGGGACTGTGGTCGCTCGGCGCGTGGAATCCGAGGGACTTCGCGACCGACGCCCACCGCACGATCGACGACCGGCCGTACGGCGGCGGCCCGGGGATGGTGATGATGGCCGTGCCGCTCGCGAAGGCGCTGGCGGCGGCGCGGGAGGCGCAGGCCGGAGCGGGCGTTGCGGCGTCGCGCACGATCCACCTCACGCCGGCGGGGCGGCCGCTCACCCACCGGCGCGTCGCGGAGCTCGCGGCGGCCGACGGCGCGGGGTACGTGCTCGTCGCCGGGCGCTACGAAGGCATCGACGAGCGGCTGATCGCCCGCGAAGTCGACGAGGAGATCGCGATCGGCGACTTCGTGGTCTCGGGCGGCGAACTGCCGGCGCTGATGCTGATCGACGCGGTCGTGCGCCACCTGCCCGGGGCGCTCAACGACGCGCTGTCGGCCGAGCAGGAGTCGTTCGCCGAGGGGCTGCTCGACTGCCCGCACTACACCCGTCCGGAGGTGTACGCGGGCGAGCGGGTGCCCGAGGTGTTGTTGTCCGGGAACCACGCCCAGATCCGCCGTTGGCGGCAGAAGGCGTCGCTCGCGCGGACGCGGGCGCGCCGCCCCGAGCTCCTGGCCGGGCGTGCGTTGTCGGCGGAGGAATCGAAGCTTCTCGCGGAGATCGAGCGCGAGGGGCCCGACCCGGGGGCGCGTGCGGCCCCGGTGGCGGCAGTCAGCAACCGCACGGGATGAAGAAGAGGACGCGCGCATCAGGGGGCGCCCTGCGCTGCGCGCGATGGACGGCCGCGCGACGGTCGCGAGGAACGGGCATCGAGGCCCGCACGAAAGGAACCCACGCATGAACATCATCGAGACGCTGGAGCGCGAGGAGATCGCGCGGCTCGGCAAGACCGTCCCCGACTTCGCGCCCGGGGACACCGTGATCGTCAACGTGAACGTCGTCGAAGGCGAGCGCAAGCGCGTGCAGGCCTACGAGGGCGTGGTGATCGCCAAGCGCAATCGCGGCCTCAACTCGTCATTCACGGTTCGCAAGATCTCGAGCGGCGAGGGCGTGGAGCGCACGTTCCAGACCTATTCGCCGCTGATCGCCTCGGTGGAGATCAAGCGCAAGGGCGCGGTGCGCCGCGCGAAGCTCTACTACCTCCGCGGGCGCTCGGGCAAGTCGGCGCGCATCAAGGAAAAGCTCGCCGCGCGCGAGGCCCGCAAGCCGGAGTAGCCGACGGCAGCGGCGGGGCGGCAGGCGCCTCGCCGCGTCCGGGGCACGAGCCGCGGCGCCACGGGTGCAGCGCGCCGCGTCGCCGGCTCTGCATGCGCGCCACCGTTTGCCGCCCGACCGGCCGGTGGCCCCGGCGGCGCATGATTTCTGATCGTTGTCGCCGTTTTCCCTCGGGTAGCGCCCCGTTGCCGCCCTTTTCATCAGTTTTTCCTCGCAGGACGGCGCTTCGACCCGGCGTTCTCGTGATCCGACCGCCTGCCTCGCCACGGGCGGCGAGCGCGCACCTGGGTGCCGCGGCGCGACCGTTCGCGGCGCAAACGGGCACGAACGGCACCCGCGGCAGGTGTGGGCGGCGGCCGGACGGCACCGAGCGCGTCGCAAGCACCGGCCGGAGGTGCTCGGTCGCGCGGCGCCCGACGGCGGTGCGGCGCGCATGGTGCGCTTCTTGCTCGCTCCGATCCGACCAAAGTCCGTTCCCGGCGACATTCCATTGGCATAGTATTGGCCGAACCGGGCAGGGCGTCGACGCATGAAGGCCACGCTGTACGAAGCACTCGGCATCAGTCCCACGGCCTCCGACGAGGACGTGCGGGCGAGCCTGCGCCGCCTCATCCGCAAGTACTACACGAAGACCCGCGACGGCCAGGGCAACGTCGAGGAGGCGCTGCGGTTCATCAACCACGCGAGCCGCATCCTGAGCGACTCCGAGCGGCGGCGGCGCTACGACCAGGAACTCGCGGTCTCCGCTGGCACGACCGAGCAGAAGATCGACCACGTGGTCAGCCACGCGGTGGCCGAGGCAGGCGAGCAGACCGACGTGCGCGAGGCGACCGCCGACGCCGAGCCCGCCCGCGTGCTCGAGGCCTCGCTCGATGCGGCGGCCGAGGTCGAGCCGGGCGAGCTGCAGGGCGAACAACGGGATCGCATGCACCATCCGGGCCTCACCGAGCGGGTGGCGACGTTCGGACGATCCCCGGTCGTCACCATCGCGCTTTGCGTCCTGTTCGGCGCGTTCATCGCCGCGGCGATCAACTTCGTCACGCCGGTCGACACGGTCTCGGTCGCCCAGCAGGTGCTGGTCTGGGCGACGCTCGTGCTCACCAGCCTCGCGGTCGTCTACGGCATCGTCCACGGCGTCGCCTACCTGCGGCGGCGCGCCGTCCCCGAGGCCCCTGCGCTGCAGCCGCAGACCGACCTCGCGATCCTCAACTGGCGGCGCGAGAAGAGCGTGTTCATGGGCACCAACCAGCCGCAGGAGGATGCGAGCTGGATCTTCCAGCTCAGGATGGCGGAGCTCGAGCGCGCCAAGTCGGGCCGCACCAGCGAGCCCAGGCCCTGGCACCGGCTGGTCGCGCGGCTCTTCGACTACGCGATCTGGGGACTCTCGCTTGCGCTGCTGCTCTCGGAACTGCGGGGCATGCACGCGGTGTCCGACGCCGCGGCCTTCGCGCTGGGGCACCCGCTGTTCGCGCCGGTCATCATCACTGCGACCTGGATCCCGGTCGAGGCGCTCCTGATGGCCGCGCTCGGCTCGACGCCCGGCAAGTGGCTGTTCGGCATCTACCTCCAGTTCGCGATCTCGGACGCCTATGCCCGGCGCGACACGCAGGCGCAGCTCAATGCGGCGCTACGCCGCGCCTTCCGGGTCTGGTGGGAGGGCGTCGCCTGCGGCTTCCCGCTGCTGGCCCCGGTCCTTGTCGCCGTCGCCTACGAGAAGCTCACGCAGAACCAGGAAACCGACTGGGACTTCGCCCAGGACGTGCTCGTCACCCACGGGCCCCCGGGCGTCGTCAAGGCGGCCACAGGCGCTTGCGGCCTCGCCGCCATGCTCTGGCTCTACGGCGTCGCCTGGCACCAGCCGATGGCAGACTCGATCGATTGGGCGCGCACGACGATCGCCGACGCGCTGCCGTCCGCGGAGCAGCTCAAGGGGACGCTCGCCGCGGACAGCGGGAAGATCGGCGGCTTGAGCCTGCCGTCGCTGCCTACGATCGGCGTGCCGGCGCTGGGCGCGGCCGGAACGCCCGCGGCGGCACCGCCTCCCGGAACTCCGATCGACCCGTCGCTCGATGCCCAGTTCGCCGAGCGCAAGGCACGCGTCGCCGCGCTGCGCAGCGAGGGACCGAGGCTGTTGCGCGCCGGCAGCTACCGTCGCGCGGCGGAGCTCTGCCGCGCGTGGACCGAGCTCGAGCTCGCCAGCGCGGACGCCTGGCGCTGCCTCGGCGAGGCGCTGCAGGCGCAGGGGCTGCACCAGGACGCGATCGCCGCGTTCCGCAAGGCGAAGCAGTACGACCCGGCCGATCGGACGCTGGACGCCGCGATCGAACGATCCCAGCAGGGAATCGTGGCCGACTTCCTGCGCCGCCACGGCCGCTGACGCGCGGGCGCCGGGTCAACGCGCGATCGCGAGCCATAGCGGAAGCGTGATCGCCGAGACGATCGTGCCGGCCGAGATCAGCAGTGCGACCGGCGCACCGGGAGCGCCCATCTGCACGGCGAGCACGTAGGCCGAGGTGGCCGTGGGCACCGCGGCCATCGCCAGCGCGAGCGTGGTCTGCGTGGCGTCGAGCCCGAGCATGCGCGCGCAGGCGAGGGCGAGCGCCGGCAGCGCCGCGAGCTTGATGGTCAGCCACCACGCGACCGCCCGCGGGGGCAGGTCGCTGCCGCGCAGGCGCAGTCCCGCGCCGACCGCGAGCAGCCCGAGCGGGAGCGCCGCGGCGGCGAGCAGGTCGACGACACGCATCGCGACCGCCGGGCGCGGCAGGCCGAGCGCGTTCCACGCGAGCCCCGCGCCACAGGCCAGCACCAGCGGATTGCGCGCGAGCGCGAGCCACACGCGCGCCTCGCGCCCGCGCGCGAGCACCGCGACCGCGGCCACGTTGACGAGGGGCACGAGCACGCCGATCAGGAGCGACAAGAGCGCGAGCCCAGGCTCGCCGGCGACACGTCCGGCCACGGCGATCGCGACGTAGGTGTTGAACCGAAATCCGCACTGGAAGCACGCGTCGAAGGTGTCCGCCGGCAGCCGCAGCAGCGGCCGGCCGAGCGCCGAGAGCGCGATGCCGCCGAGCGTGAACGCGACGCCGGTGGCGACGAGCGGCAGCGCGTCGGCGAATGCGAGCGGCGCGACGGCCAGCGCGCGAAACAGCAACGCGGGAAACAGGACGAAGTAGACGAGACGCTCTACGCCCGCCCAGAAACCGGCATCGAAGCGGGCGCGGCGCGCGAGCAGCGCGCCGAACGCGATCAGCAGGAAGTCCGGGAGGACGAGGAGCGCGAGGTCCAACGCGTCCCCGAGCGAGGCGCGGGCCTACGACCCCGCGCGGATGCGCTCGACCAGGCGCGTGGTCGAGCGGCCGGGCAGGAGCGGGATGGCGACGAAGCGCCCGCCGCGCGCGAGCGTCTCGGCTGCGCCGGCCGTGGTCCCGGCCGTGTAGTCGCCGCCCTTGACGAGGACGTCCGGGCGACAGGCGACGATCAGCGCTCGCGGCGTGTCGTCGTCGAACGGCACGACGAGGTCCACCGCGGCAAGCCCCGCGAGGACCGCCATGCGGTCCTCCTCGGCGTTGAGCGGCCGGTCCTCGCCCTTGCCAAGGCGTCGCGCCGAGGCATCGGAGTTGACGGCGACGACGAGAGACGCGCCCAGACCGCGCGCCTGCTCGAGGTAGGCGACGTGCCCCCGGTGCAGGATGTCGAACACCCCATTGGTGAACACGAGCGGCCGGGGCAGCGCCCCGATGCGCGCGAGCACATCCTCGCGCGAGGCGAGCTTCGCAGGGTAGCGCGGCGCCGGCAGCGTCTCGACCGCCATGTCTAGGGGCGCCGGGCCGTCCCAAGCCACTGACGCGCCCCCAACGGGGGCAGCGAGCGAAGCGAGCGTGGGGGGCGCTTCATCTCAGGGGCGCCGGGCCGTCCCAAGCCACTGACGCGCCCCCACCGGGGCAGCGAGCGAAGCGAGCGTGGGGGGCGCTTCATCTCAGGGGCGCCGGGCCGCCCCAAGCCACTGACGCGCCCCCGCCGGGGGAAGCGGGCACGGGGTTCTCATGTCAGTCGATGTACTCGAACACCTTGACGACGCGGGTCACGCCGCGCGTCGACGCGGCAATTGCCGCGGCCGCGTCGCCCTCGTCGCGCCGCACGAGCCCCATCAGGTACACGACGCCGCGCTCGGTGACGACCTTGACGTGCGTCGCCGAGAACTTGCCGCTCGCCTCGAGGAAGCGGGTCTTCACCGCCGAGGTCAGGTAGGCGTCGTTGGTACGGTCGGTGATCCCGGACGGCGGCGCGACCACGAGTTCGTTCTGGACGCCGCGGACGCGCTCGACGCCGCGCGCGTAGGCCGCCACGGCTTCCTTCGCGGCCGCGTCGGGTACCTCGCCGGTGAGCAGCACGATTCCGTTGAAGCTGGTCGCGGAGACGTGCGCCTTGTCGCCGAAGCGGGTGCCCACCTCGCCGGCGATCCGCGACTCGATCGTGGCGTCGTCGAGCTGCACGCCTGCGGAGCGCCGGTCGGTCGCGACCAGCGCCACGCCTGCGGCGCCGGCCGCGACGAGGGGGAAGCATCCGGAGAGCTGGGTGGCGAGCGCGAGCACGGCAGCCCCGATCGTCAGGGAGCGTTTCATCGTCGGACCTCGGGTCAGGCGTCGTCGCCGAGCAGCGCGCGGTCGATCGCGTCGCACAGGCAGTGGATGACGAGCAGGTGCACCTCCTGGATGCGCGCCGTGCGCTCGTGGGGCACGCAGATGTGGACATCGCCGTCGCCGATCAGTTCGGCGATGCGGCCGCCGCCGCGCCCGGTGAGCGCGACGAGCGCCATCTCGCGCTCGCGCGCCGCGTCGATCGCCGCGACGACGTTCGCGGAGTTGCCGGACGTCGAGATCGCCAGCAGCACGTCGCCCTTGCGCCCGAGCGCACGCACTTGCTTCGCGAACACCTGCTCGAACGCGTAGTCGTTGGCGATCGCGGTGAGGATCGAGCTGTCGGTGGTGAGCGCGATCGCGGGCAGCTCCGGGCGCTCGCGTTCGAAGCGGCCGACCATCTCGGCGGCGAAGTGCTGCGCGTCCGCGGCCGAGCCGCCGTTGCCGCAGGCGAGCACGCGTCCGTCGGCGAAGAGGCAGGCGGTGACGACTTCTGCCGCGCGCGCGATCGCCGGCGCGACGAGCGGCGCGGCCTCCTGCTTCAGCCGGGCGCTCGCCGCGAAGTGCTCGAGGATGCGGGCCACGTGATCCATGGCCGGGGATTCTAGCAGGGGCCCATCGCGTCACGCGGGCCGGGCCCCGCCCGCCGCGGGCCATCAGTCGATGCCGATGTCCTTCACCCACTCGATGCGCGACGGGTCGAGCGCATCGAGCAGCAGCGCGTCGATCCGGCAGGGGGGCACGCGCGGAAGCCGGGCGAGGTAGAGCTCGGCCGCGGCGCGGATCCGCGCGCGCTTCGCCGCGGTGATGCTCCCGGCCGCGCCGCCGAAGCCGCGGTGGCGGCGCAGGCGGACCTCGACGAAGACCAGCGTGTTGCCCTCCCGGGCGACGACGTCGATCTCGCCAAGGCGGCTCCTGACGTTGCGGGCCACGATGGCGAGGCCGTTCCTCTCGAGAAAGCTCGCGGCCAGCGCCTCCGCCTGCGCGCCGGCGCGTGCGCGCGCGGACGCGTCAGCGGGCGGCATCGGCCGGCACGACCTGCCCGCCGCGAAACACCGCGAGCACGCCCTCGCGTTCCACGTGCCGCCCGCCGGTCAGCGTGAGCCGGCCGGTCGCACCATCGATGTCGAGCCGCTCCGGCGCGCCGTGCACGAGCGCCTGCGCGACGGCAAAAGCGTCGAGCCCGAGGGCGTAGAGCCGGTCGAGCACCGTGTTGCCCATGTCGCGCCGGGGCAGCTTTGCGAACGCGCGATCGTCGGGTCGAGCGAGCCAGGGAATCTCGACGAACTGCAGGCCCTCGAGGTCGGCCAGCACGGCCGGTGCGTGCGACTGGTTGACGAGCGAGAGCCCGTACACCGGGACGCGCAGCGCGAAATTGCGCGCGATCGCCGCGTCCTGGCCGTCGAGCGCCAGCACGGCGGCGCTCGCGTTCGAACGCGCCAGCGCGCCGCGCAGCGCGGTCAGCCCGTCCGGCCGCGGATCGAAGCGGACGCTCTCGACCGGGCCGCCGCCAGCCAGCAGCCACTCGCCCCCGAACGCGGCGGCGAATCGCTTCGAGATCGGCGTGTCGTTGCCGATCACGACGACGCTCGTCGCGCCGTTGCCGCGCATCCGCTGGGCGAGCGGGCGGGCGTCGCCATCGACCGAGAGCGCCAGCGTGTACACCAGCGGAGGCAGCGTCGCGGCGTCGTCGAGCTGGTTCAGCGCGAGCGTGACGGGCAGCGGCACGTTCACCGCGGCCAGCGCGCGCAGGTCGTCGCGCAGCAGCGGGCCGACGACGACTGCGACGCCCATCGACCTCGCGGCCTCGAACGCGCCGAGGACGCCCTGGTCGCCGTGGCCGATCACGCGGCACCGGTCGGTCGCTTTCGCGGCGCCGGCGGCGGCGAGGAAACCGTCGCGCACCGCGGCGGCGACGCGCGCGAAGTCGGGCGATTCGAGCGGCAACACGAGCGCGATCGTCGCGTCGCCCGGCGCCACAGGCGCGACGCCCGGGCTGGCCGCGGGAGCAGTTGTCGCGGCGGCACGCTCTGGTACGGATGCGGTCGGCTCGGTACGCGGGGCGTTCGCGGGTGCGCTGGCCGCCGCTGCGACCGCAGCGGGCGTGCCTTCCGTCGCGGCGGGGGGCCTTTCCACTGGGGGCGGACGCTGTGCCGATGAGCGCGCACTTGCGGCGGGGGTTGCCGGGGCGGTGGGGGGCGCCTGCGCCGGAGTCGGCGCCTGTGCGTTCGTCGTCGACTGCGCAGACGTGGCCGACTTCGCGGCGTTGGAGCCCGCGACCGCGGCGGATGCTTGTGTCGGCGACTTCGGCGCCACCGCGCTTGTCGTGGCGCATGCCGCCGCGCACAATGCGCCGGCCAGCGCCAGCGCGAGCGACGCGAACGCGGATGCGGGTGCGGTGGAACGCGGCGCGCGAGACGATCGCATCGGGGGGCCGGGACGGGTGGCGGGGGATCCAGCGGAGGCGGCGACGGGCGTCACCCCCGGGGCATTATATGTGGTGGCTACACCCCTGGGTAACCTGCGCGACCTGACCGTGCGCGCAGGGGAGGTGCTGCACGCGGTCGACCGCATCTACGCCGAAGACACGCGCGTCACCGCGACGCTGCTCGCGCACATCGGCGTGTCGGCCCGACCGGCCGCGCTCCACGCCCACAACGAACGCGCGCGCGTCGCAGAGATCCTGGCCGCGCTCGCCGCGGGACACAGCGTCGCGCTCGTCTCCGACGCCGGAACCCCCGCGATCAGCGATCCGGGCGCCCGTCTCGTGCGTGCAGCGCACGAGGCCGGCCACCGGGTGATACCCGTGCCGGGGCCGTCGGCGCTCGCGGCGGCGGTCTCGGTCGCCGGACTCGACGCCGAACGCTTCCTCTTCGTGGGCTTCCTGCCCGGCCAGGCCAAGGCGCGGCGCGGCATCGTCGAGGCCTTCGGCGCGCTCGCGGTCGCGCTGGTCTTCTTCGAGGCGCCGCACCGGGTGCGCGACACCGTCGCGTTCCTCGCCGGCGCGCTCGACCCCTCGCGCACGTTGGTCGTCGCGCGCGAGATCACCAAGCGCTTCGAGGAGATCGCAAGGGTTGAGCTCGGCGACGCCGACGCGTGGTTCGGGGCCGATGCGAATCGAGAGCGCGGCGAGTTCGTGCTGATCGTCGACCGCCCGCCGGCGCCGGTCGCCGATGCGCATGCCGTGCCCGACGACGTCGACGCGTGGCTGCGCGCGCTGCTTCGAGAGGTGCCGCCGTCGACCGCGGCGCGCATCGCGGCGGCGGCTACCGGCGCTTCGCGCGACGCGCTCTACGCCCGCGCGATCGCGCTCAAGGCAGCGTCATGACCCGTGCGAATCGCGTGCAGCGGGGCCGCGGCGAACTCGTCGCGACGGCATCGCGCGGATCATGACCATGACGCCGACGCGGCAAACCGGTCGCCGGGCGCGATCGGGGCGGGACGTCCCCGTTGACCTCGGTCAAGGCAGTCCCCGGCGACGATGAAGAGAATCCGGCAATCACCCCTGTAACCGATCCCGTGACAACGAACCTGTCTCCCGCCCGGCTGGACTTCGACGCCGACCTGATCCGCAAGTACGACCAGTTCGGGCCGCGCTACACGTCCTACCCGACCGCCGATCGCTTCCACGACGGGTTCGGCCCCGCCGACTACGTGCACGCGCTCGTCGCGCGCAACCACGAGCGCCCCGACGCTCCGCTGTCGGTGTACGTGCACATCCCGTTCTGCAACACGATCTGCTTCTACTGCGGCTGCAACAAGGTCATTACCAAGGACCACGGCCGCAGCGCGAAGTACATCCGCTACCTCGCGCGAGAGATCGGGATCGTGTCGGCGCTGCTCGAAGGCCCGCGGCCGGTCGTGCAGCTGCACCTCGGCGGCGGCACGCCGACGTTCCTCGCGCAGGACGAGATGGCCGACCTGATGGGACACCTCCGGCGCGGCTTCGCCGTCGCCGACGACGCCGAGATCTCGATCGAGGTCGACCCGCGCAAGGTCGACGCCGCCGCGATCGCCTTCCTCGCGCGCCAGGGCTTCAACCGCATCTCCGTCGGCGTGCAGGACTTCGACCCCGACGTGCAGCGAGCGGTGAACCGCGTCCAGAGCGAGGCCGAGACCCGCGTGGTCATCGACGCCGCGCGGGCGAACGGCTTCGTCTCGGTGAACACGGACCTGATCTACGGGCTGCCGAGGCAGACGCTCGCCGGCTTCTCGACGACGCTCGACAAGGTGATCGACGCCTCGCCCGACCGCATCGCGCTCTACAACTACGCGCACCTGCCGCACCTGTTCAAGCCGCAGCGGCGGATCGCCGAGTCGGAGCTGCCGTCGCCGGAGGTGAAGCTCGCGATCCTCGCGCTCGCGATCGACCGGCTCGGCGCCGCAGGCTACGTATACATCGGCATGGACCACTTCGCCAAGCCCGGGGACGAGCTCGCCCGTGCGCAGGTCGAGGGGCGCCTGCACCGCAACTTCCAGGGCTACACGACGCGTCCCGAGTGCGACCTCGTCGCCTTCGGCATCTCGGCGATCGGCCGGGTGGGCCGCGCCTACTCGGCGAACGTGAAGACGCTTGACGAGTACTACGAGCGCCTCGACCGCGGCATCCTTCCGGTGAAGCGCGGCTACCGGCTGACCGACGACGACCTCGTGCGCGGCGAGGCGATCGCGCGGCTGATGTGCGATTTCGAGCTCCGGACGGGCGAGTTCGGCGCGCGGCACGGCTTGCGCTTCGAGCAGCGCTTCGGCGCGGAGCTCGCCGCGCTCGCGCCGCTCGCCGCCGACGGCCTGGTCGAGTTCTCGGCCGAGGCGATCCGCGTCACGCCGCGCGGGCGGCTTCTGGTGCGCAACGTGGCGATGCTGTTCGACCGTCACCTGCGCGAGGCGCAGTCGCAGGCCCGCTACTCGAAGGTGATCTGAGGCGTGTCCCGGGCGGGCGCGGCGGCGCCCGCCGGTGCGCGTGCCCCCGGCCAGCGCGCGCCGCGACGCGCGGCCATTTCGGCGCCGATGGCGGCGATCTCCTCCGGCGCGAACGCCTCGGCGCACATCGGCAGCAGGCGCTCGTTTTCGACGGCGATGTGCTCGTCGTAGGCCGCGCGCGCGCGGCGCACCAGCGCGGGCGGCAGGTTCGCACGCCGCCCCCCGGCGACGCCGGCGAGGAGCGGCCGCAGCTTCAGCCACAGCGGTCCGAACGTCTCGTGGTGGTCGCGCTCGAGGCGTCCGATCAGGTCGCGCGCCTCGGGGACGCGGGCGATGAGCCGCGGGAAGACGCTCGCCTCCTCGTCCGCGTGGTGGTTCGGCGCCGCGGTGTCGAAGTAGCGCAGGATCGCGGCGGCGGCGGCGCGCGCGTCCGCGTCGGCGCCGTGCTCGGGCAGGTGCCGCGCGAGGCGCTCGAGCGTAGTGAGCTGCCGCTCGATCCGCCCGTGGCACGCGCGCAGCATGCCGAGCGGGTCGTCGAACGACGGCGCCCCCGGTTCTCCGAGAAGGTCCCTCATCGGTCTCGGCTCAGTAGGTCTCGACGTGGTAGCGGCCGCCGGCCCGCAGCGTCGCGGCGAGCGAGGCCCAGTCGGCGCCGTGCTGCCGGCAGACGTCCGCGAACGCGGCGTCGACGCCGCCCTCCATCGCCTTCAGGCCGCAAACGTACACGTAGGCGTCGGGATCGTCGAGCATGCGCATCACCTCCGCGCCGCGTGCACGGATCAGGTCCTGCACGTACTGCCGCGGGCGCGCGGGGTCGCGCGAGAACGCGAGGTTCACGTCGATGAAGTCGGCGGGAAGCTTCGACAGCGGGCCGAAGTAGGGCAGCTCCGCGGGGGCGCGGGCACCGAAGAAGAGCATCAGCCGGCCGCCCTCACCCTGGGCGCGGCGGCGCCGGCGGCGCTCGGTCATCGCGCGCATCGGCGCCGAACCCGTCCCGGTGCACACCATGAGCAGCGACGAGCCCGGGTGGTTGGGCATCAGGAACGACGCGCCGTAGGGGCCGACGACGCGCACCGTGTCGCCCTTCGCGAGGTCGCAGAGGTAGTTCGACGCCACGCCCCGCAGCGTCCGGCCGTCGTGGTCCTCGGTGACCCGCTTCACCGTGAGAGCCAGGTTGTTGTAGCGGGGGCGCTCGCCGTCGCGCGGGCTCGCCACCGAGTAGAGCCGCGGGTGGTGGGGCCGGCCGTCGGCGTCGGTGCCGGGCGGCAGGATGCCGATCGTCTGCCCCTCGAGCACCGGAAAGGCCGTCGCGCCGAAGTCGAGGACGATGTGGCGCACGTCCGCCGACGCGTCGGCGGCGGTGAGGCCCAGGTTACCGCTGACCGTGGCGAGCGCCGGCCGGTCCGGGGTGTAGAGGTTGATGTATGGGTGCGCGGCCGACCACGGCGGCGGCGCCGCGCCGCCCTGGCCGGCGGTGGCCTCGGCCGCGAGGGCGGCGATGTCGGGGGGCAGCGCCGCGTCCCCGGCGGCACCCTGCACTCCGTGCGCCGGCAGCGCGTTCCACGCGAGTTGCTCGGCGAGCGTGTACGGCCGCTCGCGCGGCACGCTGCGCCAGTTGTCGATCGCGCCGGTCGGGCACGGCGCGAGGCAGTCGTTGCAACCTTCGCACTGGCCCGGGTCGACGACGTAGTTGCGGGCGTCGTGCGTCACCGCCCCGCGCGGGCAGGTCTCCTCGCAAGTGTTGCAGCGTATGCAGATCTCCGGGTCGATCAGGTGCTGGCGCAGCATCGCGCCGGAGACGGCGGCGGACTCGTTGGGCATGGCGACGCGACGGGCTCCGTCAGTTGAAGCGCACGTACTCGAAGTCGACGGGCTGGTTGTTGATGCCGCGGGCGGGCGCGGAGATCCAGTTCGCGAACCGGCCGGGCTCGACGATCCGGCCCATCAGCGACGCGACATAGGCGCGGTCGGCGCCGCTCGGCAGCCACCGGTCGACCTGCGCGTTCCACGTCGCCTCCGGTACCACGCGTCCGGCCGGGTCGACGCGCGCGGCGGCGAGCGGGCCGATTCGCCGGTTGAACGCCTTGTGCGGCACGGCGAGGCGCGTCGCGATGCCGTGCTTGTCGAGGATGCGGTTCCAGCGCTCGACGCCGGCCGCGGCGTCGCGGATGTAGTCGTCGCGCAGCCGCTCGTTGAGCGCGTTGAGCGCGGGCGCGGGGACCGCGACCAGCGCGCCGTCCCGCACCTCGAGGACCGGGTAGCTCGCGTCGGCGAGCAGGTGATCGTCGGCGATCCTCGACTCGTCGAAGCGGCCCTTCAGGCCTTCGCTGTAGAAGGTCGCCGCGTTCGACGAGACGTCGGCGCCGAACAGGTCCATCGTCACGGAGAAGTGGAAGTTGAGGTAGCGCTGGATCGTGGGCAGGTCGATGAGACCGAGCGCGCGGATGCGCGCGACGTCGTCGGTGCGCTCGCGCGCCATCGCCTCGGCGGTGCGCTGGATCACGCGCGCCACGCCGGACTCGCCGACGAACATGTGGTGCGCCTCCTCGGTCAGCATGAACCGGCAGGTGCGCGACAGCGGGTCGAAGCCGGACTCGGCCAGTGCCGCGAGCTGGTACTTGCCGTCGCGGTCGGTGAAGAACGTGAACATGAAGAACGAGAGCCAGTCGGGCGTCCTCTCGTTGAACGCGCCGAGGATGCGCGGGTTGTCGGCGTCGCCGGAGCGGCGCTCGAGGAGGGCCTCGGCCTCCTCGCGTCCGTCGCGGCCGAAGTGGGCGTGGAGCAGATAGACCATCGCCCAGAGGTGGCGGCCCTCCTCGACGTTGACCTGGAACAGGTTGCGCAGGTCGTAGAGCGACGGCGCGGTGAGCCCGAGGTGGCGCTGCTGCTCGACCGACGCGGGCTCGGTGTCGCCCTGGGTGACGATCAGCCGGCGCAGGTTGGCGCGGTGCTCGCCCGGAACCTCCTGCCAGGCCGGCTCGCCCTTGTGCGCGCCGAAGTTCACGGTGCGGCCGGGTTCGGGCGCGGCGAGGAAGATGCCCCAGCGGTAGTCGGGCATCTTGACGTAGTCGAAGTTCGCCCAGCCCTTGGCGTCGACCGACACCGCGGTGCGCAGGTACACGTCGAAGTCGCGCGAGCCCTCGGGGCCCATCTCCGCCCACCAGGCCTGGTAGCCGGGCTGCCAGTGCTCGAGCGCACGCTGCAGCGCCCGATTGCCGGAGAGGTCGACGTTGTTCGGGATGCGCGAGGCGTAGTCGATGCTCATGTCTGCTCCGTGGGGCGCGCCGCAACGTTGCGCGCCGTGAGGTTGCAAAGGGGTGGCCTAGACGCGGTTACGGTCGAAGGCGGCCTTGCGTCCCGTGCCGAACGCCCGGAGCGCGCCGGACTCGCCCGTGGCGTTGGGACGGATGAAGATCCAGTTCTGCCACGCCGACAGCCGGCCGAAGATGCGCGAGGCCATCGACTCGGCGCCGCCGAAGCGCAGGCTCGCCTCCATGCCGGTGAGGGCGTCGGGGGAGAGGCTCGCGCGCTCCTCGAGGGCGATGCGCACCTCGTCGTCCCAGTCGAGTTCGTCGGGCGCGAACGTCACGAGGCCGAGGGCGAGCGCGTCGGCGGCGCCAAGCGGCCTGCCGACCGCGGCACGGCATCGCGCGATCGCCTCCGGCTCGTCGCCGAAGCGCATCGACAGGCGCGTGCGGCCGGTGACCGTCGGGTAGGCGTCGATCGCGTGGGCGCCGAGCACGATCGCGGGCGGGGCGACGCCCGCGCCGTCGGCCAGCATGTAGCTGCGGTCGGCGGCGAGCGCGAGCTCGGCCAGCGGGCCGGCGAAGCACGAGCCCGGCTCGATCAGCGCGATGAGCGAGCGGGAGCTCACGTCGAGCCGCGCGAGCGTTCGCCGCAGCATGCCTGCCGTCTCGCGCACGAACCAGTGGCCCCGGTGCGCGGCCAGCGCGGCGTCGGCCGCAAGCACGTGCGCGGCGTCGCCCTCGGTCTTGAGGATCCACGTGCCGAGCGTGAGCTCGTTGGTGCGCAGCATCAGGATCGCGTCGTCGAGCTCGCGCGCCATCGCGAGCGGCCACCACGCCGCGCCGGCCGCCTCGATCGCCTCGATCGTGGCCGCGGGCGCCTGCGCCGGCGCGCGCACGGTGATGGTCGCGGCGCGCAGCGCGCGGTCGAAGCGCACGTCGACGTGCGCGTAGTGGTAGCCGGCGTCGTCGACGCGGCGCGCGA
>Ga0114939_10000547_pt1 | contig 31359 bp, 22 predicted proteins | sample AshMeaCrysSpring_FD_87196 | JGI IMG/M metagenome (GOLD analysis project Ga0114939, IMG submission 87196) | Groundwater microbial communities from Big Spring, Nevada to study Microbial Dark Matter (Phase II) - Ash Meadows Crystal Spring | ecosystem: Environmental > Aquatic > Deep subsurface >...
CGACCTTTGGCTTGGCGGCACTGCTGGGCGTTGCCTTTGGTCTGGCGGAAGGGATTCGCCAAGGCAGCGTTGGTCGTGCCATCGTCGGGGCTGTGGTCGGGCTTTTGGCCGGCGTGGGTCTGGTCTATGCCAGCGGATTTTTCCTGCCAACCTATTGGCGGTATCTGCGTGAAGCGGCAGGTGACCCAGTCACGATTTCACTGCTCTTGCACGGGACCTTGTTGTTGATCGTAGGTTTGGCAGCGGGGCTGGCGATTGCGGCGGCCTCGGGCAATGGAGCCGGGATCGGCAACGGCTTGGCCGCTGGGCTGATTGGGGGCGCCCTGGGTACGGTCGTCTACGTGTTGATTGGCCAGCTGTATTTCCAGGATGTGAATCTGGAACAGGCTCCCGCACCGGAGTCTGGGCCGCGCTTGCTTTACTGCATCGCGCCTGCGATCGCAATCGCTTTGATCTATTCGATCTTCCATGGACGGACTCGGGCACGTGCCCAGTCCTCAGCGCCTGCTCAGACTCCCGCAGCCTGACGCGGTGGAATGTACGACGGAGCTTTCCGGAAAGGTGCTGTCCGTCGAATCGTGCGATGAGAATACGAAAGAGCCGTGGCAGAACGTTCCGTCGTCCTGTCACGGCTCTCAGAGTGCTGGAACGAAGGCACCGCTCGTTCCACCCTCCCATCCCTGGTACACAGAGTATCGGAGGGTGAAACACGGATTCGTGAAAAAAAATGCGGTTGCGATGCTGACTTGGGGCGCCGATCTGCCGCAAAGCTTGCCGACGCGACGGAGCTTACCGCGCTTGGACCGCAGGGACGTTGGGCGGGCTGACCGGCAGACCCAGCGCAGCCACCTGTGGGGGCGGTAGACTCCAAGCGGGCTGCAGGCTAGCGGCCTCCGGCGCCACGTGGGGTTCCGGCACCAAATCGCCGTTGGCCGAAGGCGGGTCCGCCGCGGGCATCGGATCCCAGGAGCCCCCCCCGGAAGTCGCTGGGGCTTCGCAAGGGGTTGCCGGAGTTTCAGGGCAGCACCAGGGGTTTTTCACGGTGCAAAGGGGCGCCACGCATGGCATCACCCGACCGCCGCCATGCAGCACCGGCGACGACTGGCAATGCTCGCCAGCGTGCTTGCGCGGCGGCATCTGGCAGGTTCCGTGCATCCGAGATTCGTGCTTCGCGTACCGCGCCGCCCGTTCGTTCTCATACCCGCACCACACGTCCTGGCACCGACACGGCGTCGCGAACCGCGGCAGCGTGCCGTGCGGATCGTAGACGCCCCAGCGGCCGTTCTCGCTTTGACCCGCATAGGCAATCGCAGGTCCTTGGACGGTGCGCGTCAAAGTCGATGTCGCGCTACTGACCGTTTGCGATCCTCGGGAAGGGGCAGCGGCGGCCGCAGCCTGGTCCAGGTCCACTCGTGAAGCGGGCCGTTGGAAGGGTTGCTGGGTCAAATCCTGAACGGGGGCCGGTTTCAAACCGGGAGCCGGCGGCGGAGGGGGCTGAAATGAAGGGGCGGATTGAATCAGATTCGGCGCCGAGTCGTCGCTGGGCGATGCGAAGGGAGCCGGCGGGGCATCATCCACCCGAATATTCGGCGCGGGAGCCACGAACAGCTCGGCCGGTGGAGGCGGATCCTCCGGAAACGGATCCTCGTCCGCGATTCTCCGCCAAGCATCCGAGAACTCATCGTCAGCCTTGACGCTCACTGGCGCGAGCGATCCCATCAGCACGATCGGCAATGCGACCGCAATGCAAATGTTGCGAACCATCCAACTGGCCCTCATCCGTGGGCAATGAAACATGACCGGGGATTGTGGAACGACACTGCGCAGCAGCGCGGCCGCATGTATCTCGGCCGATAGTTCTTCAGCCGATGAAGGCTCGCAAGCGGAACGAAAGTTGTCTGACTTTTGTCCTGCGGTGATCTGAGGCTGGTGTAGATGGCATACCCCGCGTGATGCGAACTCAGGCGCGCGCGACGTAGCGATCGATCCGTCTGTGCGGATCATTGACGGAGAAGATCAATCTGCTGATCGATCAGCCTGCGGATGCATTTGATGGAATGATGCGGCATGCGGAACAACCGGCAGGACCGAGCCAAGCGGGCAGAGACGCCTGTGATGGAGCAGGGTTATGCTCGGCGATCGGCAATCGCGAACAACCGCTCGCGGAGTTCCGCCTGGCGCGTTGGATCCTGCAGCTTGGATCCGTCCAGTTCGGTGATGTAGAACACGTCGACGACCTGGTCCAGGTAGGTGCCGATCTTGGCGAACTGGAGCACGAACTGCAAATCGACCAGCACCATCGCCAGATCGAACAGCAGCCCTGGCCGGTCATACATGAACACCGAAAGGATCGTGTAGCGGTCGCTCGTCTGGTTATCGATGTGCACTTGGGCCGGCACGGGCGCCAGTTGTTCAGCTCGGTCGGAAGCGGCGGGGCGCCAGACCCGCCGGAACTGAGGCATCGTGGTTGATTCGGCTTCCAGGGCATGCTCCAGCAGACGGCAGATTTCATCGATCCTCTGCGGTACGACGGGGGTGCCTTCGCCGTCGATGACCCAGAAGCGGTTCCATGCGATGTTGTCGCCGACCGTCTGAATGTCGGACCGGAGGATCTCCTGGCCCAGTGAACTGAGCGCGCCGGTCATGCGAGCGAACGTGCCGACCGGCCGTCCCTCCTGCCGACTGACAATCGTGTATTCGACGGTTGCCTGGACCGGGTCGAATTGACCCCAGGCTTTACCGCGTCGTCCTTGGCCCAGGGTGGCTCCCCACTCACGCAGTTCCCGGATCAACGCGTCGGCCGTTCGGTCGCGAATGTAGGAATCCGTCAGGCCATTCAAACAGCGTTGGAGCAACTCGGCTGATGGCTCATCTTTGATCGACTTCCGTACGAGATTGCGACGGGCCTCCAGTTCCGGATCACTCGCCTCCAGCAATCGACCTTCACGAAAGTAACTGGCTGAACGAGCATAGATTTGCGTCAGCAGGTGCATCTTCCAATCGCTCAGGACATCCGGCCCCACGGCCAAGAGATCGGCCACGGTGTGCATCAACAGCAGGTCCAGCCGCTCGGGCGAGCCGACTTCGGTGATGAATCGGAGCAAGATCTGCGCATCATTCAAGTCGTGGCGCATCGCCGTTTCGATCATCAGCAGATGCTGGCGTACGAGCCAAGCCAGGCGATCGCCTTCTGCCGCAGGCAACTGCAGCCAAGCGGCAGTCTCTTCGGCAAGCTTGGCACCGACGATGCTGTGATCTTCGGGATAACCCTTTCCTAAATCATGCAAGAGCAACGCCAGATGCAGATGGCATTTGTCTTTCCAGTCCCTGTAAAGGCGACCGACCAGGTCGGAACGCTTGCCTAAGCTGGTGGCCTCATCGACGGCGCGAAGCGTGTGTGCATCGACCGTGTATTTGTGATATTCATTGAATTGCAGCAGGCAACGAGCATGCTTCATGCCCGGAATGAACTGTTCGAGCACGCGAAGTTCGTGGAGTCGGCGGAGTTTTTGGCCGAGACCTCTCGGGTCGTCGAGGATTTGCAGGAACCGCTCCCGAGCCGCGGCGTCGGGAGGCCCTTCGGGCCGTTGCCGCATCGCAGTCCGAATCGCCTGCCACGTCGTGTGGTCAATCCGCCTCCCAAGCCGCCCAGCCTGATCGATCAACTGCAGGACGGTGGTCAAGTTACCGGCAGCCTGGGGCAATCGTTCCGCGGGGATCCAGATCCGTCTGCGACCGATCCGCAGATCTTCGCCCACCCGTTTCGCCAGTGCGCGTTCCAACAGTCCCGTGGTTGGCACCCGATCGCGGACGCTGTCCAGAAACAGGGCCGCGTCATAGCGAATATCCGAGGTGTGCTCGAAGTATTCGCGCATCAAGGCCTCTACCGGCAAGAGTCCTGGACCTGCCTGATAGCCCCATCGCTCGGCGATCCGCAGCTGGGCGGAACGATCCAGCGTGTCGTGGCTCTTCTGAAACATGAAGTGCAACTCGTTGCGAAGTCGCAGCAGGTAGTGATATGCCTTGCGGACACGCCGATAGTCGTCCGTCGGCAAGACCCCCAGTTGCTCAAGCTGTTCGAGGTCGGCTTGCCCGTAGCGTGCGAAGCCCAGCCATCGCATCATGTGCACGTCACGTAAGGCGCCACGCGAACGCTTTACGTTCGGTCGCAGGACATAGCCCGTGTCGCCGAACTTGGCCTGCTCTTCGGCACGTGCCCGCGCCACCGCATCGATCAGCCGAGTGTGGCGGCGCATCGCTCCTTGACGGAAGTACTGAAAGAACCGGCTGAACAGCGGCACGTTGCCTGTCAGACAGCGGGCTTCCGCCAGGCTCGTAAAAATTTCTGCGTCGCGCCAGGAAAGACTGAAAGCCTGTTGGGGTGTCCGTAGCGAGAATCCCAGCGTCAATCCCGCGTCCACAATGTCTTGGTTCAATCGCCGGGCAACCGCGACCGCGGACTTCTGGCAGTTCGGATGATGCAGGAGCATCAAGTCCACATCGGAATAGGGCGCGAGATCTCGCCGTGCGTAACCGCCCAGCGCCACCAAGGCCAGCTCGTCGCGACCCTCCGGTTCTGACTCGGCCGCCAGTGCGACTGAATAAAGCTCAAGGACAATCCCGTCCACCAGGTCCGTGAGCGCAGTCGATACTTGAATGCCGGGCGACCCGGCCATGTGCTGCGCGGCCAGTTTGTCGCGACCATCCTTCAGTCGCTGCCTGGCCGCAATCACTTCGTCGCGGAGCGTCGTCCTAACATTCATGCGACGCTGCCCATCTCAAAAGGAACCACAACCATCCGCGTGGTCCAACACTGCAGCGGGGACATGGCTGCCCGATCGCGCTATCCAGGACACGACGATCCTCGCCGCCCTTACCGGGTGAGCGACGGCTGTCCTACAGCGCGTCCTCACCTCGTTCGCCCGTCCGAATGCGGATCGAGTCGGCCAGATCCGTCACAAAGATCTTTCCGTCCCCGATCTGACCGGTCTGCGCTGTCTGGAGGATCGTATCGATCACCGTCTGCAAATTCGCGTCGGTGCAAATCACTTCGATTTTCACCTTGGGCACAAAGTCCACAGCGTATTCCGTACCACGATAGATCTCAGTATGGCCCTTTTGACGGCCATAGCCGCGAACCTCTGTGACCGTCATGCCATGGATTCCGCGCTCCGTCAGCGCGTTCTTTACATCTTCCAACTTGAAATGGCGAACGATCGCTTCAATCTTCTTCACGGCCGGTCACCTTCCCGCAGGAGAGTCTGGTTGCACAACAAACGCGAGTAGCGCCAGGGCGTCCACCGCCCCGCCATGAACCGCCTCAGACTGGGCAACCGCTGCAAGAGCCTCGCCCGTCCAGCACCACGGCCGAAGCGGCTTGAGGGCTTCCCTTCGTCTCCTGGGATTGTAGCTTGCAGCACGCCTGGGCCGCCATGCGGCAATCGGCCGTGGCTGGTCCTCGAATTTCGTGGTGCAACCGACTTTGTCCGATCTGTCAAGACGGGCATACGCCTCCCGCGCGAAGTCCGCACGCCAGCCGATCTGTTCCGCTGGCAGCTCCACTGCCCACTCGGCGGCTCGCCGCCAACACCGCCATGCGGATGCAGCAACTGTTACGCGGGAATCTGCGCTGCGCTAACGTGCTCGAATGGCTCGCCAACCCGGGTGATCGAAGCGGACGACCAACCGGCGAGCACCTCGGAGCGGACGATTGCCTGGCTGCTATCCGAGGTTGACTTTCGATTCAACGTCGACGGATCCATGCAAACTGCCAGGCCGGATCGGTGAGCATCCACGGTCAGGCGGTTGGTCCTGGATCCACCCGTCCCTGGCCAACCAAATCGAAGGCGTTTATTGCAACTCGGTCCCCCCACGGGTCAAGTATTCCGCGACGGCGGCCAACAATTCATCAATCGTTTGAGACTGAATCGCATGGGGGGGGCGCCAGGGCATCCAGGCATACTCGGGATGCTCCGTGCAAACGATCTGCACGTCCGCTGCAAGCTCGTCGCGGAGCCAGCCCAGGAAGATCGTCAGGTGCTTATCGTCCCAGCAATTCGACGTGCCCCGACGGCGAACCGGGTAGGTCAACTGGAACCGAAATCGCGGATCCAGGACGATCGCGCCCGCCGGGATGCCGGTTTCTTCCTCGAGCTCACGGAGGGCCGTTTCCTCCGACTGTTCACCTGGCTCGGCATGTCCCTTCGGAATATCCCAGCGGTGCGGATGTCGCATCAACAAGAACTCATGGACAGGTTGCCGCCGCATCACGAGTACACCAGCCGCTGGAATCACGCGGGGCTTTTTCTTGGGGCTCATGCGGTCTCCTTCCCGAGGCAACAGAAGGTCCAGACTCCCGTCGTGAGCATCTTGCAGTCCGGGCATCGGTCCGTCGACCCCCGTCATCAAAAGCTGCCTGCGACCGCCCCGAGGGAACTGCCGAGACCTCTTGTAGCTCCCGGCGCGGGGTACACTTCCGATCAAAACTGACTGTGCAGATCCTTGCCACAGGCTAAGCTGTTCCGCGGCAGGCCTCGTGGCGAGGCGATGCCTCAGGGCGAGGCAATGCGGTTTTTGATTCAGGCAGGTGGCCCGTGAAAATCTATACACGAACTGGCGATTCGGGCAGCACGGGGCTGTTCGCCGGGCCGCGCGTCTCGAAGGATGACGATCGGATCGAGGCATACGGCACCGTCGATGAACTGAACGCAGGCTTGGGACTGGTTCGCGCATCGGGGATCGATCCGTCGACCGATGCTCAATTGCAACTGATTCAATCACACCTCTTTTCGGTGGGTGCCGAGTTGGCCACTCCCGATCCAGATGCTCACCAGTTGAGATTGATCGGCCAACCCCATGTGTTGCAACTCGAGCAATGGATTGACGAACACGAAGCTGCGTTGCCACCGCTGCGACATTTCATTCTGCCCACCGGGAGTCCGGCAGCCTCCGCGCTGCATCTGGCACGGAATATCTGTCGACGGGCCGAACGCCGCGTCGTCACGCTGGTCAGGCGGCATGAAACGAATGTGTCAGAAGACTTGCTGCGATATCTCAATCGCTTGAGCGACTACCTGTTTGTCCTGGCACGGCGGATGAACCAGTTGGCGGGGGTTGCTGACTGTGCCTGGCAACGGCCTGTGTCCTTGACCAGTGACGAGCCCACGCCGGGCGTGTGAGTACTTCGCCGCAGCGCCTGTAGTTCCCAGGCTGGCGGCCGTCCCAAAATCGGGTGTAGCACCTCCAAGCCAGTGCATCGCGTGGAGGATCCGCGCTGCATCCGACTGAAGTTCCAGCTCGCGCGCTAGTTCGACTGGTAGGCACTGCGAGAGTTGCACCCGTAAACGGCGCAGCGACCGTTATAGTTCCAGCATTCTTCATGGTGGGCCGTTCCGCACGATCGACAGCGGACTGCCGGCGGGTGAACCCCTTCGCCGCAAACTGGGCAGCCTTGCACGGTGGTCAATCGCGGCCGGGCCGCACCATCGAAGCGAATCGACGGATTGCAAACCAGGTCGAGCTCATCACAGACTCGCACCAGGCCATCGACCCACCGCACGACATCGCTCACGGTGGAAACTCGCCCGAAAACATCGCAGAAACAAACCCCATCGCGACATTCGATCGTGGCGTGTTTCATGCCGGCTGACTGGTGGAACTCCAGCAATCGTCCCACCGCATCTCCCAATGTTCCCTCCAGCACGTCGAACGACGCGGGCGGAAAATTATCCGGCCGCTCCGCCACGATCTGGCCCTGTGGTGGATGCGGTCCGTCGACCACCAGTCGGCTGGTGGCCTTGGGATGCGGCCACGGCAGAGTCAAACAGGCGTGCACGCCTCGCCCCCACCAACCTAGGCGATGCATGACAACTTGCCCCCAGCCTTGGCCATGGCGGAAGACCGCGCGTCTGGAACCGGTAATCGCGCGTCCGGCAACCTCACCGCGCCGGGCCTGTGCGACGGCCGATAGCAGATGACCGATCGCGGGCGGGCCGGACAGCCGTCGAGCTGCAAGCGCGAATACCACCACGGCGCCGATCACAACCGGCAGAGCCTCAATCAGATCATTCACGCTTCAGTTTGCGACCCAGGTTTTGGATGAGCCGATTCGCGAACCGCCATGGAAAATTGTCGCAAGTGTCGCTGGCGAATCCACACTCGACGCAACCGCTCCAACCCCAAGGCGATCGAAACAAATGCAATACCGTACAGAAAGCTCACCGGTTCGATCGGCCACCATCGCGCCGTCCAGACAGCCTGCTGTACAGAGCGGACTTGTTGGAGCGTCGCTTCGGTCAGCGAGCCGTCTGCCGGCTCTGGACGGTCGATCGACGATCCCGAGAGCGCTTCCGCGGACAGCGTGTCGCGTTCGCCACTGACGCTTGTTTGCAACTGCTGCAGCCGTACATTGAGTCCAGCATTCGCGGCGGCGAGTTCCTGATTTTCGAGCAGCACAGCGCGGAGGCTTGCGAGCTGCCCATCCTGATGCTGGGCCAATTGTTGAAGGACTTGATCGACAACCTGTTCGCGGACCTGCAGCCATTCGCGTTCCATGGCCAGGCCCGATGAACTGTCGGCCGGAACTTCACGCGAACCAAGCGCCCACCAACCCAGCAGACCGATGATCATGCCGAACAGCAGTTGACTGGCTGCCAGGGCCAACACGGACAACCAAAGCCAACGGTCGTTCGGCGTGGCCGGCTGCGTGACGATGATCGGTCCGGCCGATGGCAACGGGTTCATGGCCAATTCTCCCACAGGTTGAAGCGCCACCGTCTGCAACTCGTCAGCACGGTTGCGGTGCGCGAACAGCGTGCAACCGGAGAGCTGTTCCAGCCGACCGTCAGGCGGCGGATCACTCCAGTGAAACCAGCCAAACGATTGGGCCACCGGGTCGATGACCAAGGCCACGGCAGCCGGATCGGTAAAGAAGTGGTCACAGATGAACCGGTCCATCCCGCTGAGAAAGATGCCCCATCCAGGATGCGTGTGGTACCAACCCAGCACCACGGTGGAAGGCGGGTAGCTGCTTCGGCGTTGTGTCAGATCGGACCACGTGTCATGCGTAAACTTGAAGCTACCTCGCGTTGCGTGGTAGTGTCGCGCTTCCAACACGTCCGTCACCACGACCGCCGCAAACGACTCGTTCGACTCCGCGTGGCAACGGTAGCCCAGCAAGATGCCGCCAAGTTCCACGGTCGTATCACTGCAAGCATGCCTCACCATGGCGCGCCAGGCTTCCAGCTCAATGAAGACGCGACGCGCGGCTTGACTGTCGCCCAGGACTGCCACTGCGCGATGGGGATCGCGATCCGGTCGCACCGCAGGTGCGTCGCGGTCCAGCACAGACTGGGGCTCTCCCAGTTGAATCTCCGAGGCCGGCGCGGCAGGTTCAGGACGAGCGTTCATCAGATGGACGATGGTGCGGCATGATGTCAGTTGCTGCCCGGTGATGGGACTCCGTCGAGGTCCGCAGGGGTTTGAGCGTGCGGTGCCGGAAATGTGGATCCACCGATCCGTACAGTTCCATGCGCTTCATTCGTTCGCCATTGAAGGATCTCGGCAGGCGGGATGCCCAACGCGCTGAGTGGCTCGAGGGCGAGCGAATGATCGTTGGTAAGCCCATGCAAGAATTCGGGCACCATCGGATCATGGCACTGCCCGCAGATCGCATCGCGCTGACGGACTTTTGCAGCCAGTTTCCCGATCGGCTGCTCGACCTCACAGGTGCGGCAGGCGAGCGTGGTGACGAAATCGCGAGGCAACTCAACGACCGCCCCTTCGGGCAGATCCTGCAAAAGATCGATCGCCCTCAACGCATCGGGGGCTCGATTGATGAGTCGCGGTTGCGGCCATGAATCGTGGGCCAGGCAATCCTCGCGGCGTGGCAGGCGCGTTTTGTAGATATGGTTCGTCAGACCGTGAAATACGAGCGCGTGACCGCTTGCGGTCGGGAGGTCGTGCAGCAGCTTCACCGCTTCCTGCACCTGCCATCCGGCGATGATCGAACTGATCGTCGGGGTCGTCGGCATGCGTCCCTGCTGCAGGTCGTCCCGCGTCAACAACGGGCAGCTGTAGCGCAATCCGGCGAGCTGATAGTCCAACGCCGACATGCCGCACTCATAACACGGTCCGTCCGGCGGCACGAAAACCTGCACGACCCCGCTGACTTCTTGGATTCCCCCGTCGATCCATGGTCGATTGACGTGCCAACAGCATCGGTTGACCCACATCCGCGCTTCGCGATTGTCCAAACAACCGATGATCACGTCCGCGTCGGCGAACCAACCCAGTCCCATGGTCTGCGTTACGTCGCCCACAACGGGGATCACATGCACATCCGGGTTGAGGTCAAGCACCCCACGCGCGGCTACTTCCGCTTTGGGCATGCCAGCGTCTCGCTGACGGAACAGCACCGAACGAGACAGATTCGAGGGCTCAATCCGATCCATGTCGATCACGGCGATCTGGCCCACGCCCAAGAGTGCGAGGTTCTTCAGGACCTCATTGCCCAGCGCGCCGGCTCCGATCACCAGGACTCGCGCGGCAGCCAGCCGCCGCTGATCCCACCAAGGAATTAGCCGGAGACGATCGAAGCGATCCTCGTCGTCAATCACCAGGTCCGGCGCGGTTGAATCGGAAGAATGCGAGGCCATGCGTTGGCTGCGGGAGAATCGATCCACTAGTCCAGAAATGTGATGTCGGTCGTGGGACTTGTGGGTGGACGGTTTGGTCGAACGGCGAACTCCGCCAGCATCGGCTCTGCGCGATGCGATTGCTGGGGTGGCTTCGTTTCCACCGCTGCCGAATCGACATCCCGTCGGCCGGATCGCAACTCACGCGTGTCGACAGGAAAGGCCGACACCGGTTGCTGTCGAGCCCACACAGCGGCTTCACGATCGTAGGGATTCGCTACGTCAAAGTTCCGCCAGCGGCACATGTCCCATAGCATTTCACACAGCTGATCCAGCTGAATGCCCGGAGACCAGTGCGTGCCAAAACCACCCAGGCACACCGCGCCCGTTCGCGCGATGTTGGGATGGTAGATCGGCGTCAGCCATTTCAAGTGCGGTGCGCTCCGAGGGTAGGCAGCCACCAAGTGCAGGAGCACCTCATGGTCTGGTTGGATTACGACCTGCGGTTTGCGGAGCTTGCGCGGTTGCAGCGCCAGCCCCTTGCCCATGAACCGCAATCGATAGAGTTCGGGCTGTTCCGGACGGCTTCTCGGATCGAAGCGAAAATCAAAGATCGCACTGTCGCGGCGCAATTGCTCCAGCACCGCCAGATCGCGTTGCAGTCGTCGATCACGAGGGCTGGATGACATCGGCAACGAGTTAACCGGCCGCAGCGCCGGCGACGATCTCAGGGTAAATGATCAAATGGTCACCGTTGGCGACGCCAGCCTCCGGCAGCGTCTCGTCTTCGCGCAGCCGCCGACTGCCCTCTTTATGGTCCAGGCTGTAACTCATCGGCCTCCCATCGGGTCCCATTACCGGCAGGCTCAGCTTGGTGATCAAGCTGGGCAGGATTCGTTGGACGGTCACCCCATCGGCAATCACTGCCTCAACGCTTTTCGCTCCTGCCTGGTCCAGAAACGTGACACGGGTCCCGGTAGAGGCAGTCGGTGTTGGCTGGTTCATCGGTCGGAGGCCTCGCCTGTATCGGGAAAGCGAAACATTCGGACGGCCCCCCCGAGACTTCCCTCTATGGTAGCAGCCCGCAGTCCTGATTCGTCAGTCGGCGGGCGATCTTGGATGGCGAACGGAATTCTCGCCCCCAGCCGACTCCCTTCTGAAGCCCGTCGATCGATCGAGAGAATGAGCGGATGCGAACACTGGAGATGGGAGCCGGTCAGGGATGACCATCGGAATTGGTTGCCGAGGGCCCGTCCTGCTCAATCCTCCAACTGCCTTTGGCGAGCACTGCGCCCCCCAGGCAGGCATATTCGTTGCCGTCCGCCAAATCACTGCTGACAAGATGGATCCGGTCGGCTCCCGCACGGAGTTCCGGAAGTGTCGCATCGAGCGGGAGCCAGCGGTCGCCGATCCAAGCCCAGGTCCAAAGATGCCATGCCAGCCCGGGCTGTCCCGCTCGTGGCGCGTAAATCAAGCCGGCGGCTACGCGTGCCGGCAGTCCGCGTGCGCGGCAGACCGCGGCAAGCAGCACGGCGTGTTCCGTACAATCCCCTGCGCCTCGCTGAGCAACCTCCGCCGCGCTGAGAAATCCGCTTGCATAATTCACTTGGCGGATGTGCGTGTGCACCTGGTGAGCCAGGGCCATCGCGAGCGCCTCGCTGGACGGAAATTTTCCCACTTCTGCCGCCAGTTTCACTACCGTCGGGTTATCGCTCTGGATCAGCGCGTTTGGCAATCGATCACCCGCTTGGGGAGTAGGACCACCAGTCAACGCTCCGGCATCGCGGAGAATCGTGAGGTGGATCTGCTGCGGACTTGCAATCTCAACGCGCTGCCAAGGCAGCGAGGGAAACTCGTAATCGATCGGCTGGCCATCGATCGAACGGATCTTCAGTTGCCATTGCGGGGCCTTCCGGTCCAAAGCCCGTTCAAGCGGGATCTGGGTGACGGCCAGCAAGTCCACGCCAGGAGCGCCGTGCAACAGCTGCGTGACCTCCGCGCGCGAGGATCTGTAAGAGGTCAAGTCTAGCGCGGATTGGCGGCTCTTGATCACTTCTCCGCGCTCATCAACCCAACACTGACTTCGCATCGCGGGCTGTCCCGGCACTTCTGTCAGGCAATCCACCCGCAGCAGTTCACCCACCTGCCCTCCCAACAGACTCGTCGACTCGCGTTGCTGCGCGGTCAGTTGGGTAACTGCGGGCTGCGCATACAAAGGCAATACATGGGTCAGCCGCCGCCGTTCACCCGCCTGCATGGGAGATGCGCGAAGCGTCTCCTGAACCGCGAACGGTCCCTGGATTGCGGTAGTGGCAGTCCGCGCGGTTTCAGGTGCAGAGGTTCCGCGCTGTTTCCAGACCACCCAGCCCCCATCGACCGGTTGCCAACGAAACTCCAGCGAGTCACCCCCTCCGGTCAGTCGATTGGAAGCGCCCCGTAGGCCCCCATCGGCGGATTGGCGCGCTGTTTGTTCCAGATGTTGTTCGATCGCTTCGCCGCCACGACGAATCGTCAGGCGATCGATGCTTGAAGTGACTTGTTCCACCGATCCACCGCGGACGATTGGGCGGATGAGCGTCTGGCAAAACCCGACCGGTTGTCCGGCTAGCAGGTGGACATCCCATGTCTCCCGCCACGCGGTGGCTTGCTTCGTCCGCGACACGGGCTGCGGTGGGAGAGGCGTTTGGCATGACTGGTCGGACAGTTCGCAGCCTGAAGCCCCGAAGATCAGCAGGCAAATGAGGACGAAAATGGTGCCCCGCGAGCGACCCGTCTGGTGATTGCCGGACCCCGGGCCAGATCCGAGTTGCTGGCGTTCAAGAGATGGAATTCGGCCCGATCGTTCAGCGATCAGTGCAGAAGCTGTCGGCATGGGGGCTGCCAGCGTTGAGTCCTTCCGGCGCACGGCATGGATGCCGGGTCGTCTGATTCTAACGAATCTAACGTTTCTGACATGAATGACGCTTTTCAAAAAGGGAAGCCTTAGGGCTTCTGGGCGACCGCTAACGCCTTCGTCTCTGGCAGTGACCTAACGTTGGGGTGTAGAGGCGCCCGGTCCAGCCGCTGGTGGCGAGTCACGAGGCCCCGTATTGGTACTATTCGAGGCAGCCGATGGGCTTTCTCAAGCGAATTGCACGAGCAACACCCTCTGAGGCAGGCGGTGCTGAACTGCCGGTCAATGGCTTTGAGCAACTTTCGAGCGAAGAGCTTGAAGCTCATCTGGGGATTGCAAGTTACGGCCCATTTGACCTGACCGACGCGGTGCGGCCTTCGTACGACCTGCAGGTGGTGCCCCGTCAGGGGTTCCGAAGCGATACGTATACGGACGAGCGGGACCAGACCCGGATTCCCGTGCTGATGGCGTCGGCCAGCCGTCCTTACCTGATGGACTTGTTCTTGGACCTGATCGACTCGCTGGGTTCCGTGGTCGATGTGGTCCTGGAAACCAGCCACGGACTGCAGGGGGGCCACCACGATTTCTATCGCGAACACATCGATGTTCCGGTGCTCAAGAGCACGCTTTTAGACTTCGATGACTTGCTGCTGCACGACGGCTGCACGGGCATCGCCGTGGTCAATCCTGCCCGGCGTCAGGAAGTGCAGTTTGATGAGCACAAGCTGCTGATCATGTATGGTGATCCACTGGAAGGGTTTCAGCGAACGCTCATTGCACATGACGTGTACCCAGATCCTGGTATCCGTTTCATTACGGAGGCCGAGCATGTGCATAGCAGCAGTCATCGCCACTGGCAGCAGTTCCGCGAATTGGCGATGCGGTTGGGAATGGATTGCGACTGGCCTGGTCGGGGCGATTGAATCACTGTCCCGAACCGGCACGGTACAGACCGTGCGCCTCGATGTAGGCGACCACCGCATGGGGCGTACGGAAGCGAATGCTCTTGCCGGCCGCGATTCGCTCGCGGAGCACGGTTGAACTGACATCGATTGCAGGCATGTGCAGGGCGGCGGCGGTGATCTCAAGGGTCGCCTTCCGGCCCAGCAGCGCTTCATGCAGTCTCGTGTCAATTGCCGAGTGCCCAGCGCGTTGCACGACCGCCACGGTGGCAAGCTGGACGATCTGTTGAGGATCTCTCCATTGGGCGAAGTCGTGCCAGGCGTCGGCCCCGATGATCCAATAAAGTTCCGCGTCGGGTCGCTCACGCCGGATATCGCGGAGCGTATCGATCGTGTAGCTCCGACCCTCGCGGCCGATCTCGCGGCGGTCGACGCGCAGATAGGGTGCCCCGCCCACCGCCAGTTCCAGCATTTCCGCCCGCTGCACACCGCTGGTGATCGGCGTTGACGGCTTCAACGGGGAGTGACCGGCCGGAATCAGCAGAAGTTCATCCAGCCGCAATTGCTCGACAGCGGTCTCCGCCATCCAAAGATGGCCGTAGTGCACCGGATCGAACGATCCGCCGAGCAAACCGAGGCGAGACATGGATGCCTAACGACAGAGGAAAGGATGTCGGCGGGCTTCGCCGCAAAAAAACCGATGGCGGCCCGGCGAGCCCGCCCGGACCTCTCGCGGAGGCCGCGCGGGCGTAAGCCGTGCGCTTACAGGGTTGGCAACCGATGATCGGCTACGGACTGCCGCCGCTTGTTTGACGGGGTCCGATCAGCCACTGGGGTGTTCCAGGGATCAAGGTCGGAGGATCCTGATCGGGTGGCGTCTCGATTGCGAGATAGGAAAACAAGTCGGCCAGTTCTTGATCGTTGACTTGGTTCTCCAGGCCCTCAGGCATCAGCGAAAGTTTGGTCGTCTGCAGCTCGTCGATCTCTTCTCGGGCGATCGTGTCGCGCTTGCCGCCCTGCTGGAGCAGCACAATCCGCTGAGGCGTATCTTCTTGCAGAATCCCTGCCAGTACACGGCCGTCGCTCGTCAACACGGTGGTGGCCAGGTACGCAGGTCCGATCACGACATTCGGATCAAAAACGCTTACGATCAACTGATCGAATGAACCGCGGCCGTTGCGCGTCAGCTCGGGGCCAACCGCTTGCCCCTCGCCGTGCAGAACATGGCATTGGCCGCACACCCGCTGGAAGATCGCCCTGCCCTGATGCGGGTTACCAACGCGGTCGTAAACAACCCCGCGGATCCGCTCAAGGACTCCACGGCGGTTCGGATCGGGCTCGGTGCGGACACTTCCCCAAAGCTTGCCGATCTGATCGCTCAGCGCCGCATCCTGATGGCGACTCATGCGGACGACGGCATTGTTGTCGACATCCCCTGGCTGCAACGCGCCGTTCAGGACCGCGTTGACAAGCGCATGCGACCATTCTCGTCTTTGCGTCAGCAGCTGAACCGCGCGTACCCGTTGGGCAGCCGGCAATTGCGGGAAATGGGACAAGACCACATCGGCGACGCCCGGTTCATTGCACCGACCTGCCGCATCGAGCAACGCCGTCGTCAGCGGATCGGGCAAGTCAGACTGTTGCAGGCACTGCCCCAAGGCGGTCACCAGCAGATCGGGTCGAACTCTCGCCAGCACGACAGCCAGTTCACGTCGACGATCGACAGGGGCCTGCGGATCAATCAGTTCACTCGCAGCGGCGGCCTGGGCCTCCGCGTCGCCCAACAGGGCCTCGATGTCTCGCCGGACCCGTCGCTCCATGGAAACAGCAGTCGCGGCGGTGGAAGCAGGAATTGATTTCATCAGGATCGCGGCGCGGTTTGCATCCAGTTCTCCGCTGAGCAGCCGGCGGCGCACTGGATCGAGCAGCTGGGGAGCCATCTCGGGAGTCCGCTGCAGGATCACGCGAGTCAGTTGTTGCAGACCACGCTCGGCTTGTTCTGTCGAGTCATCCATGAGTCGCTCACAGCTTCGCGCCAACAGCGACTGGAGAGCGGGACTCCAGTCGGGCGTCGTGTTCAAATAATCGGCAAATGACTCGCATTGCTCGGGCAGCAACGGGAATAGATTCTGCCAGACAATCCTTGCGGTCAGCGGATCGTCCTCCGCAGCGGCCTGCGCTACCTGCCCCAGGATCGCAGCGGCTTTCGCGCCCGCGATTCGCGGTGCGGCGATCGCCACTTGCAAACGGACGGTTGGATCCTGGTCATGGACCATCGACAGTCCGCGTTCCCGGATTCGGGCGCCGATCGGATGCGACAGCGCGGTGCGGCCGAGAGTCCGCACGGCCCATGCGCGGATTGCAGGTTCCTTCGAGTCCAGCAGCCCGTCGAACTCCCCATCGGTCAGTCGGTAATCGCTGCCCACGAGTGCGTTGAGTGCATGCATGCGCCCCTTCAGCGATTCCCGTTCAGCCGTAATCTTCTCAAGCAGCATCGCCCGGACTGCAGAATCACTACGCTCTGCCAGTACCTGTTGGGCCATTTCACGATAGAAGAGGTTGGCGCTGCTCAGTCGAGCGACCAATTCAACACTGCTTTCCTTTTCAAGATCGAAGGGTTGAGCGCGTGGAGTTCCTTGATATCGGATCCGATACAAGCGTCCCAGACCGCGATCGACTCCCTCCGGATCGGCGTTCGCATCCTGGTAGCAGTGATAGCGGTCATACCAGTCGAGTACATAAAGGCAGCCATCGGGACCGACCTTCTGAGCAACTGGCATGAACCAAACGTCATGCGCTGTCAGGAAGTCGGGTTGGCTAACACCCCGATAGGTGCTTGCTCGAGGTGTCAGAGAATCGACATTGATGCATCCGCCGTGGATGTTGCCCATGTAAAGTCGATCGCGGTATTCGGGCGGATACGCGGCGCTGTCGAAGTACGTAATCCCGCAGTAAGCCGCCAACTGGTGGGCATGGTCGACGATCGACTCGATCTTCCACGTATACGGCGGGTAGGGGCCGCCCTGACGGTGGTAGTAACCGGTTTCAGTCAAGTGCCACAGGTGGTCGATCACGCACGCGCTGATAAAGGCTTCCCCCTGTGGATTGAAGGCGATCCCCCATGGATTGCTGGTGCCCTCCGCGAATAGCTCGAATTTGCGAGTCCGCGGGTCGATGCGAAACATGGCGCATGTGAACTCGAGCGTCTTTCCGTCCTGCTGGATCTTCGCCGGATTGAAGACCCCATTGAGCCCGTACAGGGCACCGTCGGGCCCCCAGGTCAAGGCGTTGGGCAGTTCGTGGGTGTCGAATCGGCCGAAGCCCGTCACGACCACTTCCTGACGATCCGCGCGATCATCCCCATCGGTATCTTGCAGGAACAGAATGTCGGGCGCGTTTGCGACCCAGACCCCCCCATGACCGACCGCGATCCCCGAGGGAATGTTCAAGCCTTCCGCGAAGATCTTCACCGAATCGACGCGACCATCGTGATCCGCGTCTTCAAGGATCTTGATCCGGTCGCGGCCCGGTCCGGGTTCTTGCCGGGGATACTCGAAGCTTTCAGTCACCCAAATGCGGCCTCGGCGGTCAAAACACATCGCCACCGGATTCTGGATATCAGGTTCCGCGGCCACGAGTTCCACTTCGAAGCCTTCCGGAACCTCCATCTTCCGCAAGGCCTCTTCCGGCGACAGCGCGGGGCCTGGTGGTTCGGTTTGTTTGCGAGGGACGAACGGCGTCTCGTCCGCCCAGCCGATCGTCACGCAGCTGAGTAGAGTGCAGGCGATCGCCAGCCTGCGACACCCGTAAACCATTACCATGAGGAAACCACTCCGCCGTTGTTTCGATGAGTCCCCGCGGTCGCCGCCGACCGGTGATTCCTAAGCATAACCGCCCTGGGCGTGGGGAGTGTTCAGGCAGGACGGAGGTCTTGACAGACAGCCGTCACAGGGGAATCTCGGCGATGTCAGGCAGGGTCCGAGCTGAATGGGAGTCACGTGACTGGGCCGTATCAAACTCAACTATTTGCCGAAGATCCTCCGCCATGGGAGTCCGATCGCGCCAAGGATGAATTGACGGCGCGCGTGGTCTTTGCGGCCGCGCCCCACGGACCGTTCGATTACCGAATTCCAGGGACCTTTGAGGGACAGGTTGCCGTGGGGATGCGGCTCCGCGTTCCGTTGGGCCGTGGCAATCGAGCTTTGACCGGCTGGTGCATCGATGTATTGCGGGGAGGCAACGTGGCCGGGACCCTCAAACCAATTCTGGGACTCGACGACGAACGCGTGCTGGTCGATCGCCAGTTGATCGAACTTGTACTCTGGCTGAGTGACTATTACCTCGCGCCGGCCGGAGCCGTTTTGGATGCGATCATCCCCAGCGGGGTACGTCATCGCGCCGGGACGCGCGAGCGAACCGTCCTGGTGCCCGCCGCCGAAGCGCTGGATGACGAACGGGTGGCTACCTTGCCGCCGAAGCAACTGCGAGCCGTCCGCGCGCTGATCGCGGCTCAGCGCCCGATGACACCCGATGAATTGGCGGCGGTTGCCCAGTGCACGTTGGCACCCATTCAGGCGCTCCGTCGCCGCGGTCTGTTGATCGCCAGTCTCGAACGGCACTGGACGAACAAGCTGTCTCCATCCAGGCCAGGTAGTCCCGCCTCGGTGGCTCCCGAGTTGACTGACAGTCAACGCGCTGCTTGCGAGCGACTGGAGGAGGTGTTGCGAGCCGGTGATGGGGGCACGCTGTTGCTGCACGGCGTCACCGGCAGCGGCAAGACGGAGGTCTACATTCGCGCGATCGAATCAGTCGTTGCCCGCGGGAAACAGGCGATCGTCTTGGTTCCGGAAATTTCGCTGACGCCGCAGACGCGTCAGCGGTTTCTCGACCGATTCGGGGCGGTTGCCGTACTGCACAGCAAGATGTCGCCCGTCGAGCGACACGAGGTCTGGCAAGGAATCGCCTCGGGACGAGTACCTGTGGTCGTCGGAGCACGCAGCGCGATTTTCGCACCGCTTCCCAGACTTGGTTTGATCGTGATCGATGAGGAGCATGACGCGAGCTACAAGCAAGACTCGCTGCCGCGCTATCACGCGCGGTTGGTCGCGGCGAAACGCGCGGAATTGGAACGTGTTCCGCTGGTGCTGGGATCTGCCACTCCGAGCCTCGAGGCATGGCAGATGACACGTGGTCACCCCGAACGATTGCTCCGCCTGCCAACTCGCGTGGGCGCTCGCTCGTTGCCTCCCGTCCGATTGGTGGATTTGCGGCTTCGTGAGCATCGCGACCAGGGAGCGCTTAGCCGTCCCCTGCGACAAGCAATTCAGGAGGCACTGCAGGAACAGGGACAGGTGATTCTGCTGTTGAACCGACGCGGCTATGCGACGACGATTCAATGTCCTGCCTGCGGTCATGTCGTCAATTGCCCGGACTGCGATCTGCCGCTGACCCACCATCGGGACGGCCAACAAGCCACTTGCCACTATTGCTCCTACACACGTTCATCGCCCACACACTGCCCTGCCTGCCGCTCGTCAGGAATTCGGCACAGCGGCCGCGGCACACAGCGGCTCGAGCAAGAGATCGGCGACCTGTTTCCCGACGCGATCGTAGCGCGGATGGACAGCGATGCGATGCGCAAGCCCGGCAGTCATGAACGGACATTAGCGGCATTTCGCGCCGGCGACGTTCAGATCCTGGTGGGAACCCAGATGATTGCGAAGGGACTCGATTTCCCCAATGTCACGCTGGTGGGCGTCATCAATGCCGACACGGCCCTGCACTTTCCCGATTTCCGGGCTGCCGAGCGGACGTTTCAACTGGTCGCACAAGTCGCTGGCCGAACCGGACGTGGCGAACGCCCAGGACGTGTCATTGTGCAGACGTTCTCTCCCGAACATCCAGCGATCGCTCTGGCAGCCGAACACGACTACGAGCAGTTCGCCGCACTTGAACTCGAACAGAGGGAACGATTCGACTACCCTCCTTTCGGTGCGATGGCTCGTGTGATTGTTCGCTCATCCGTCGAGCTTGCAGCCGGCAAGTGGGCTGAACAGCTGAGCTTGCGATTGCGCAGTGAACAGGAGCGTCACGGGCTGCCCGTGCGGATCCTTGGACCGGCGATTCCGCCGCTGGCCCGTCTTCGAGCCAAATATCGTTTTCACATCCTGTTGCAAGGGCCCTCGGCCGAAAACCTGCGACAGATCCTCCGCGCCGCCACTGCCGATTTACGGATGCCCGACGATGTGCAGCATGTGATCGATGTCGATCCGCTGGACATGCTCTGATCGATCGCGGCGCCACTCGGCTTGGGGAACAACAAACCAGCGAGCGCTTCATCACAGTGCGAGAATGCTTCACGGTGCAAGACGGCTGACCCGCCAGGCACCCTCCTCGGCTCGTCGAAAATCGATCCGGTCATGCAATCGGTGCTCGCGGCCTTGCCAGAATTCCACTCGGTCCGCCGTCAACCGATAACCGCCCCAGTGGTCGGGGCATGGTACGTCACGACCCGCAAACTTTGATTGCAAGGCAGCCAACTCACGCTCCAACTCGTGCCGACCCGCCACAGGTCGTGATTGACGCGAAACATGGGCACCCAATTGGCTTTCGCGAGGTCGTGACGCGAAGTAAGCCTCCGACTCGCTGCGACTGATCGGCCGGACGGTTCCTTCAATCCGTACCTGGCGTTCGACGTGGGGCCAATACAGAACAAGGGCGGCTTGAGGATGGGCCTGCAGCTCACGGCCCTTGTCCGAGTCATAGTTCGAAAAGAACGTGAGCCCCTGTTCGTCGATACCCTTCAGCAAGACGATCCGCGCGTGGACGCGGCCATCCTGGTCGACCGTCGCCAGAGTCATCGCATTGACCTCGAACCAGGAGGTCGCCTCGGCGGCTCGCGCCTCGTCGAGCCACCGCGTCAGTTGCTGCAACGGATCGCCAGCGACCGTGCACTCATCCAGAACACCCCACCGATAGTTGACACGAAGCGCATGCAGGCTCATTGCATAAACCTCCTCCGCCCATTCTTACGGCGGCCGTCCACTCTGTCTCGGTCGCGGCCCAGGTCGGCGACCTCCGCGACGTTCCAAGCCGCAGAATCCCGGCGCACCATTTGCTTGCAGGATTGTCAGGCCCGGTCCAGGACTGTCGTGATGACAGGCCCGGAGAATTTACGCTTGGGGCGGGTACTACGTAATGCGAGGTAGGGGTCGTTGAGGATGGTTGGGTCGTTGGCCGGTCAGTTGCTGGTGGCATCTCCGTCCCAGTCGGGGTCGGTATTTGGTCGCGGCGTGTGTTTGGTCCTGCGGCACGGCGAACAAGGGGCGTTCGGCGTGCTGCTCAATCGACCGCTCCAGCTCCAGCCCAAGCCGTTGTGGGACCTGCTGATGGCGGGCAAACGGGGGGCGTTCGCCAAGAGCGCCACCCCGCCGGTCCTGTTCGGAGGCCCTTTGCACGGCCCGGTTCTTGCACTACACGCTCAACCCCAGTGGTCCGAACTCCAGGCGAACAATGGGATCTTCATGGCGGCCCAGCGAGACCACATTCAGCAGTTGGTCGAGCAGCGGCAGGGACCCGTCCGACTGATTATTGGTCATGCAGCCTGGCGGGCCGGACAGCTGGAAGCCGAGTTAGCGCAGGGCTGGTGGTATGTGATGCCCGCGCATCCTTCGATCGTGTTCGGCGGTGATGAGATGATGTGGCCCGCTTGCCTCCGCAAGGCGGCGGGGCTGACGCTGGCACGATGGGTTGGTGCCAAGCAACTGCCGGCGAACCCCTTGATGAACTGAGCGTGTGGCGATCTGCCGGCACGGCCCGAGGAGAGGCAGGCCCGATTACTTTTCCAGATCGAGAGTCCCGGACCTCGACAATCCTGGCCCTTTCGATGGAAGATGGTCGGCACCGGGCATGAGCCGTCTAAGAAGGCATTGTTGTCGCGAGTTCCCACTGATGAACGTCAAGTATCCCGTCGCGCGTCAACACCTAGGCTGGATTCGCGAAGTCGACGAGGAACGCGGCTTCGGGTTCATCGAGGGCGAAGACTTTCGGCAGGACGTCTACTTCCGGCTCGAGTGCTGGGAGGGACCTCCACCGGTCCGCAACCCGCGGGGCATGATCGTCGAGTTCGAGATCGACGAGGCTTTTCTCAAAGAGAACAAACGTCTTCGGGCGGCGGCCGTGCGACTGACCAACCGGCCGATGGGTAAAGCACTTGATCCGACAGGCGATCCGCGACTGAAGGCCAAGCACCACCCGCGCGCCCTTCGGCGAAGGCCCAGCTGGCGAAAGAAGGCCAACGAAGCCTGACGGGACGCGTGGGCTTTCGAATCTTCCACAGCTTGGGGGCCGTGGTTCTTCCTCGGTCGCTGCCAGGCCCGCGATTCAACACGCCCGCCAGTCATGTGAATCTGGGATGACTTTGTGGCCTGTGCGGAAAAATCGGGCCTTCTTATCGGCTTCCCGTCGATGCTCAAGACAGTTCGACCGTCTGTTTTCGCATCTGAGAACTTTGGCCGACGGGAAGCAAGATGTTCAGAGTGAAGGTCTTGGTGGCAGGAATCGCCGGTTTGGCGATCCTCGGATTGGAAGCGACTGCGCACGCCCAAACCTTCGGGATTGAGCTGCACAACACGATGATGCCCGCTTCGGGTGGCATGGCGGGCGCGAGTATTGCGCTGCCTCAAGATTTGCTCAGTTCGGCCAATGCGAACCCTGCGACTCTGACCCAGTTTCGCGGCACTCAGTTCGCGTTCTCAGGCGGTTGGGGCGAAGGCACTTTCAACATGACACAGTTGTCGCCACTGCCTGCGGACCCCAGCCTGGATACGCGAGTCTTTCCGTATTCCGCAAAGTCCACGGCTCCTGGTCTGCCGATCGCGAACATCGGGATCTCGCAGGATTTGGCCGAACTCGGGCTGCCGGCAACGGTGGCATTCGGATTTATGACGACGGCCGGCGCGTTCGTCGACTTTCGGCATATTCCCGAGAGCGATGGAACCAACAGCGGACAAACCATCTTTAATGCACCGGCTGCGATCGGTGTGGACATGACCGACCGCTGGTCACTTGGGGCAAGCATGTCGATGGGGATTGCGCTCAATGACGGCCCCTTTGTCGGTTCCAGCGGAATTACGCCAGACTACGCGCTCCGAGGCACGGTTGGTTCGAACTATGAACTCACTGAGTTCACGAACATCGGTGGATACTATCAGACAGGACAATCATTCACGTTTGACAATGCAGTTCTCATAAACCCTGGCCCTGATCAGCGGGGATTTGATTCAAACATGGATTTGCCGCAGAACGTGGGGTTGGGGATTGCCAATCACCGTTTGATGAATGGCAAACTGCTGCTGGCCACCGACGTCTTGTACAAGCTGTGGGACGAAGCCGAAGGCTACAAAGCGCTGTACGACAATCAATGGGTGGTGCAAATCGGCGCGCAATACACGATGGGCCGCTACCGACTGCGCGCCGGATACGCCTGGGCTGAGAACCCGCTCGACCAGACGCCTGAATCGGACGTGGGCGGCGTCGAGCCGATTGGAGAGCTACCTGGGCTGCGTTATGTCCAAGGCTTGCTCGCAATCACGTGCCAGCACCGCATGACGTTCGGTCTAGGCGTTGTCGACATCCTTCCAGGCATTGACCTGGACATGCAGGCGGGTGGAATGTTCGAAGATGGTGAGCGGTTGGGAGAGTTCACCATGACATCCATAGAAAGCTATTGGCTGGCGGCGGGCCTCACCTGGAAATTCCGCCGTGGGGCTTGCGAAGCCCTGCCGATCGCTAACTCGTGGCGGCGGTAAACCGATACGTGTCCGCGGCTCCCGACCGAGAGCAATTTCCTGTCAAACTTCCAACCAACTCATCGAGTAGCCGCGCTGCAAGCCGCTTCATTCCCGTTCCGGTCTTGAGTCGAAACGGGCTTCTGTGGGGCCGCGCGGAGTGTTGGGCGGCTCGTTCGCTCCGGTTGAGCCAGGGAGGCCGGTCCGAGGTGGACCGTTGGCGGGAGGTGACGCGCTGGGAGTCGCTGCAGCGCCACCGGCCGGCGGTGCGACGGGCACCGTGAGCCCATTGCCGGAAGGATCGGCGTTGATCGGGATCCGTTCCTGTGGTGTCTCAGGCGGGGCACTGGTCACGCGCGGTTTGCCGTCCCGTGCCGCGACGAGTTCGACCTCCAAGTCGTCGATCAGTTTGGGCGTGATAAAGCGAACCAGCAGCTGCCGGGTATCGGCAAACAGCTTCGTGATTCGCGCCTGTTGAGCTACGTCATCTGACTCGATCTCTGCTGCGGCTCGCCGCATCTGTTCGCTGAGGCTTTCATACGTCGGCATCCGCCGCAAATCTTCCAACAAGGTTTGGGCCTCATCGAATTTCTTCTGTTCGAGCCGACGGCGGATCCGAGCTGCGAGTAGCTGTCGAACCGCCACTTGATCGACAATCTCGTTTTCGATTCCTCGGATATATGCTTCGGCTCTCAGCCGGGCGTCATCGCTTTGCAGTCCCGCTGATTCTTCGGTGTGGACACCCGGGACAAGCGGAAGTCGGGCGAGAATCGCGGAACCGTTTTTGACATAAAACAGGCGAAGCAGCTGATCATTTCGCGGAATGCGGATCGTGCCATCCCACGCGGTTTGACCGACCAACTGCATCTCGCCATCCAGCGGCGGGATCTTTTCGTAGATCTTGTAACCTACCAGCGGAGCCGTCGGATCCTTGCGTTCATGCAAGTGGATCACGGTGTCACCGGTCATCGGTTGAACTCGCAAGGCGAGTCGTTGGGTCCGCTTGTTGCGCCTTCCCTGCACGCCACCGCTTCGTCCGGCGAACACGTCAAAGTCAATGATCGGTCCGTCGACTTCGGTGGCTTGCAACAGGGTCCAATCCAACCGCTGCAGGATGTCGGGGTTGCCCAACCGATCATCACGTCTGACAAAGGCCTGCCAGACATCGCCCTTGCGACACGCGGCAGGTTCTTCCGGGTCTGTGGTTAACCCGCCGGCCCGCAGCCGTCCCCGCGCCGTTTTTCGCTCGGCGTCTTCGATCCGCACGATCGGAGCGAAGGCATCCACGATTGCCAAACTTGCGATGCGTGCCGCTGCCTGCGGTCCCTGACGGGTCACCGGCTCACCCAAGAAATGCAGCAAGATATCGAGCTCACGCGCGGTTACTTGAAGTTGACCGTCGAGCGTCTGGTCGACCTGCAGCAGATAGAGCTTGTCCAAGGACTGATGGAGTTCCGCGATCTGATCGCTGATCGGGAGGATGATCTGCTTCGCCTGCGGTTCAAGCGAATCGGCTAACTCTTTGGGAGCGACCACCGCGTGCTCGCCGCTGGCCCAAAGCGTTTTCAATGCGGCCGGGCCATCGATGCCGTCGGACGTCAGGACGGCTCGCAGGGCCGGTACGCCCGATGCCTCGGACGATGCCTCGCTACGACTGCGTACCGACTCGGACCAACTCGCGGTGGTCACGATCCGATTGAACCGGTCCACGGCTCCCCGCGCGGTGCGAATGGTATCAATCCCTTCGGCACTGCCGGGCATGGCGACTACCAGATCTCCTTCAATCAACTGCTGGTAGGTCAACGATCCCAGATCCCGACCCATCAAGGCCTGCAGGTGGACGGGAGCCGTCCTCACACGGACATGCCAAGTGGCTGCAAAGATCTGGTCGAGTTGCTGTTCGAGCAGCCGCGCCAGCTGCGGCTCAGAACGGGCAATCGTAGGACTGATTGCCAACCAGACCTCGACGCGATAGGGAGCGTAGTCCCAAGACTGAATTTCATCCGACTGGACTGCGGTTGCCGCTGGCGGCGCGTTGGAACCTGCGGGCGTTGCGCTACTGAGTTCGGAAACCGACTGCGCAAAGCCGGTGCTTTCGCAGAGCAGGCAACCCAGCACGCAAAGCTGACAGATCAAGGCGACAGGCGAGTTGTTCATGGACTTAGGCTCATCACACGCCACTGGTCAACCTGCTGGTACAGCGAAACATTGTCTTTCCCCACTCCGTCCAGCAGGTCGGTGCGATAGGCATAGGCATCGGTTAGCTGGTACAGCGGAATGACGGGCAGTTCGTTGTGGGCTGTCCGATGCAGTTCAAACATCGCTCCCCGCACTTCGCGCCAATTGCGAGCCGCTTGCAGCCGGCGCAGGCCTTGCCCCAGCAACTGATCCTGGCTGCCTGCCAGTCCCTCAGGGCCGATCACACGGGCCAAGTCGATGGCGGGTTCCCACATCGCAACGGCCGCATACACGAGGTCCACCGTGTCGTCGGCAGGCCATGCTTGTCCGGCCGGCAACTCTTCGAGCACAACGGTGATGCCGATCATCGCCAACTGCTGTTTAATCGCCTCGCAACTGATCCGTGCAATATCCTGTCCCGGATGAGCCAACGTGAGCGGCTCGAGAGTGGCCGCTGTCTCTTCCGCCCGGATCGCCTCGTCATTCAATTGCCGTTCGGCCATCTTCAACAGCAGCTTGGCCAGTCCTGGCTGGTAAGCCTGCGGCAGAATGGTTCGATCATAGCCATAGGCCAATGGATCATTCGCGGACCTACCTGCGGGAAGCGGACCGCTGACGACTTCGCAACCAGCCACCGTGCGCCCGCCGAGTAACTCACCTGCGACAATGTTCTGGCGATCGATGCCGTAGATCAGCGCGCGGCGGAACAGACGATTGGCAAGATAAGGATTGTCCGAGACAGGCACGAGCATGTGCACCAACGGCATCGGATAGTATTCGACGCGAATGTTCTGCCGTTGCGCGAGCTGAACGGCTTCTCCGGGAAGCACGTGGTCCAGAGCGCTCACATCGCCGCGGAGCAGCGCCTGGATTGCCGTGGGCGCGTCAGGCATGGCGATCTCAATCACTTCGCGCGGCTGGCGCGGGTCCCGCATCCGTTCAGGTAATCCCGTGAAGCGCTGCTGGTCCAGGGGAGACTCCAGTCGCCGGTAGGTGTTTGATCCATTTGCACTCGCCAGGCCAGCCCAGCGTTCATCTACCCGGACTTGCAGCAGGCCTTGCGGCACGACGTGTGGACGATGGAATTCTGCTACCAGTTCGCCTGCACGGGCCAGTTGCAGCGACTTGAGGATGCTGGCCCAACCGGAATCAAACAGCGGACTGCCGGGTGTGGCACGCGCTCGCAGCACGTCGGCCACGGCCGCAGGACCGAGCTCACTGAGTTCCTCTGGGAGGCTCTCGGCGGAGAAGTCCAAGTACAGTTTTTGACGATCGTCGCTCGCTTCGGCCCGGCCGAACAGAAACTGATAGTTGCCACCTTCGGGACCGGGCCCCTGCAGCTCGAACAGCATCGGATACACCAAACGCCCGGCGCGTCGCGCTGCCCGGTCTTCAATCCGCGTCGGGTCCAGGCTGCCGGCTGGTTCCAACACGCCTACCAGTGCAAGCGGGTAGCTTGAATCCAGCTCCCGTAACAGTTCGCGGGCTTCCTCTAACTTGGGCCAGATACTCAACGCAGCGAATGCAAGCCGCCGCGCATTGACCGGGTCATCGCGCTGCTGAGCCTGTTGCGCGGCGGTCAGTTGTTCCTTGGCCAAGGCCTCAAACCGACCGCTCCATTTGTCGACGACGCTCAGCGCATCGGTTCCATAGTCGCGAACGACGCGGCTGAACAGTTCCTGAGCGTCGCGGAGTCGTTGTTCGTCAATCAGCCGTTGCAGCAGCGAATCGAGCACGCGGGAGATCTTTTCCAGCACATCGCGGCTCAGGGCGCTGTCGGAGCTGCGGCGGAGTTCCTCGTAGATCGACAGAGCCCGTTCCAGCTTGCCGGTTTCCAGCGCAGCGGCCGCGTCGCGCAGCAGAAAATCGCGCCGCAGTTCCGCCAGGCCAGGCGTCAGTGGAAAGTCGGCCATCAACCGAGCGACATAAGGAAATGCCGCGTCGTATTTGCCGGCAGCGGTCAGGGCGCGGGCTTCAGCGATCAGGATCTCTTCCCAGAATCGAATCGCAGCGACATCGGACCAGTTGCATTCGTACTTGATCCCCGGCCGATCGACAACCGTCACTTCCAGACGCCCAGATGGTTTGGGGTCCGGCCACTTTCGGCCGGGCAACGGCAGCAAAGCGACTTTCACGCGGCCGCCCCCCGAGGCTTCGGTGAATTCCAGGATGTCGAACGGTTCCGTTTGCAACAGCCGCAACCCTTCCGCTTCTTCAATCCGCTGAGCAAGCGACGCCGTGGCAATCCCCCAGGCCAGGAAGACGGCGATCGCCAACCGCAGGCCACTGATCAGCTGGCGATTCGTCCGCCGTGCGACGGCGTCGTCCGAGAACGGCTTGCGAGGACAACCCGCGTGCATCACGGCGCCACCTCGGTTGGGATCTCGGTCCAAACGACAGTGCCCTCCCCGCCGGGTACGAGCAATCGATTGCCCATCGGCAGCGGCGCCGCCGAAATTGGCTGCCCGATGGATGACCGGCCTCGGATCGCGCCATCGGTGATCGATACCCTGACTAACTGGCCCAATTGTCCGTTGAACAGCAACACATCCTGTCCCGACAGTCGGACGGGAGCCTGCTGTGGTGTGAAATCCCCGAGCGTCGTGGTCCACCGTACTTGCCCATCTCCGCTGAAAGCCATCAATCCTTCCCGATCGGTGGCTAGCCAGATCGCGTCATCCAATCGGACCGGGCCCCACGTGACATGGCCTTCAAGCGTTCGTTCATCCTGCAACTTCAAATCATTGACCGCATAGCGTGCCAAGACATCGCCCGAGGCGCCACCCGAGACGAGGAACACCGAGGTCCCGGCAATCGCCAGCGGACCCAATGGTTTGCGATCCAGTTCTCCCTTTGCAACTTCGCGAATCTGGTCTTCGACGCGAAGGCGAAAGATTCGACCTTGATCATCGGCCAGTACAACTTGGGTGGGATCATTGGGTACGGGAGCCGGCTGCGCCCAGCGGATGGTCTGATTGGGAGATGCCGGTGGTTGAAATGTCCCACGGACGCGGCCCGTGACGACGTCCACCAGCGCTACGCGTCCGTTGTCCAGTGCAATCATCAATCCGCCATCGCAGGCCAGCGACATGCCCGATGGCTTGCCCATACCCAAGTCCATGGTCACCAGCCGCAGTCGTCCTTCGCTTCGCTTGGGATCGAACAGCGCAAGTTGGCCCGTGGCGAATTCGTTGAGCAGAACTGCGGTGCCGTTGGGAAACGCGATCGCGGGCCCAAAACGCATCAAGCGGTTCTCACCTCCCGGATTCTCTAACGGCGTGTTCAGCGCAGCTTGCTGAAGTACGGCCTGATCCAAGCGATAGAGGGCCGCTTGCGTGGTGACCACCCATACGGTCTGCGGGTCGCTGGGGTCGGGCGCCACCGCCGCGATGGGGACGGCGACGTCGACCTGCCATCGCGGACTCCCATTCACCGGATCGACCGCGGCAACTCGCACGCCTTCGGTTCCCCGAACGTTGCGTGCATGAAACAATGTGTCTGCAATCAACTGCGGTGCTGTCGTGAAGAGGTCGCCTTCGTGCTCGACCCAGTCGCGCACCACCTTTCCTGCCGCCATCTGTAACTCGTATCGAGCCAACCGGTTGCCGACGATCCAGAGTTGACCCTCCGCGGCATCGAACTGAGTGGTGAGTATCGGTTCGTCGCTCGCAAGCTGTTCGGCCACCCGCGAAACCTGATCTCCAGCGGCTGTCGGCTCCACATCCAGCACCGTGATCTGGTTTCGGTCTGTGATCACGACAAGTCTTCGGCCGACGATGCGGGGCGTCGTCATCACATTGCCGGTCAATCGCAATGGTGACTGCTGAGCCACGATGCGGCCTGAGTCTGGATCGAGTCGCAGGATGTGCAGCAGTGCGTAGTCGACGCCGGCGTTTTCCGCCACGAACAGATGTCCCAGCAGGACGACCGGCGGAACCCGCACCGTACTCGGTCCAAATCCCAAGTAGTAGCTCTGGAGGCAATCGCCGCGCTCGGCGCCCAGGACATACACATTGCTGTGATCGGCCGTGACATAGATGCCGGGGCCGCGTCCGGCGGCACCGGCTCCGACGGCCAGCGCCTGAGGAACCTTTGTATTCCACAGGGTCTCGCCCGATTCGGGAGAGAGGCTCACAACCTGCCCATCCTCAATGCAGATCAGGATCTGGCGGTTGGCGACCGTGGGTTGAGCGAACGGCATTCCCACAGAGGCACGCCACTTCAGCTGGCCGTTGGTTCCATCCAGATTGAGCAGTTCGTGGTCGGCTGTGTCGCAGAGCAAAACACCGGCAGCCGGTGACTCACCCAGTGCAATCGGGGGCTGTTCATCGCCGCCTGTTCCGATCGCTTGTCGCCACATCAGGTCGCCGTTGCCGGCATCCAGCGCAAGGACCGAACCCCGCGCGGTGATATAGAGCGGTTTGCCAACCAGTGCGGGGATTGAACCGCCTTGCCGGTTGGTCAACACAAGCGACTGCTGTACGGCCGATGCCCGCGGTTCACGTGTCACCTTCAGCGAGCGGCCGCCCGTTTGTACCAACTCACGTTGCACTTCGCTTGCGCGCTTGACGAGTTCCATCAGGTCGGGCTGGTCGACCAGGCGGGGATAATCCCGGATCAATGTCTGCCGCACGGCATATGCAGCGGCCGGATCGCGTGCGGTAATCGAAGCTTCCATGGACTGCAGTGCTTCCGCCAGGCGGCGATCGCGATTGATGTCGCGCAAGACGCGGGCGCGATCTTCCGCCAGGCCAGCCAGTCGAGTCTGCAGTTTGGTGCGCACCGTATTCGGCACAAATTCCGGTTCTTGCAACAGCTGCTGCGCCGTGGCTAGTTTGCCAAGCAGAGCTTCTTTCCCGCTGACGGTTGCTTCGGCATCGGCTTGCTTGATCATGCCCTCCCCGATATCCATCAACAGGCCGGCCAACGTATCGTGATCACCCTTTTCCCATCCTGTTTCACCG
>Ga0114939_10000548_pt1 | contig 31331 bp, 14 predicted proteins | sample AshMeaCrysSpring_FD_87196 | JGI IMG/M metagenome (GOLD analysis project Ga0114939, IMG submission 87196) | Groundwater microbial communities from Big Spring, Nevada to study Microbial Dark Matter (Phase II) - Ash Meadows Crystal Spring | ecosystem: Environmental > Aquatic > Deep subsurface >...
AAGCCGAGGCAGGCTGCCGCGCCGTCGTCTGGCGCGATCGCAACCAGTTCGTCCAGGCGCGCCCGCGCCTGATCGCGATCCCCGGTCGCGGCGAGCGCGATCACCTGCCTGCGCGCAAGCTCCGGATCCGATGGCCAGTGCGCCAACGCCCGGGCGAGGACGTCGCGTGCCCGCGCGTGATCACCGAGCCGCAGCAGGGCATCGATGAGCAGCGTGTAGATCGGACGCGGCGTGGGGTCGTCGATTAGCGCGGTCTGCCAGGCGCCGACGGCCTCGCGATCGTGGCCGGTGGCGGCGTAGCATGCGCCGGCGTAGACGAGCGCCGCCGACAGGTCGGGCGAGTCGTCGAGCGCGGCCTTGAACTGCGTGAGCGCATCGTTGGTGCGGTCGGCCTCGAGCAGGCCCAGGCCGCGCAGCATCGCCGCCAACGCCGGGTCCGGAGGGTCCCCCGATGGGACATCGCCACCATCCGGGGCCGGGAAGCTCCCGCCCTCGGCCGCCTTCAGTGCGCCGGTCACACCGGGGGCCGAGGCTGCAGGCCGTTCCGCCAGCTGCGCGAGCGCGAGCCGCAGCGGGTCGCCACGCAGCACGGCCTGTCGATGGAACGCGGGCACGAGGGGCGGCAGCTGCAACAGCGCCGCGCGGGTGCCCGTCGCGGTTCCGGAGGCCGTCGCGCCGGGCGTCGCCACACCACCGCCGGCATCCGCACCGAGCGCGGACAGGTCCACCAGGCGATCCACGCTGCCGAGGCGGCCGTCGCTGCTCACGGCGGCCACCTTGACCAGATAGCGCCCCGGCACCACCGACGCGGCCGCGGCGAACGGGATGCGCCCCCGCGCATCGGCCTCGCCCGGGTCGAGCGCCCGGGCCCCGTTCGCCACCACGCGCCCTGACGCGTCCGCCACGACGAACTGCGCGCGGGTGCCCGATCCATCCCCGGCCACGAGCACGTCACCGGCGATCTCGAGCTGCACGGCCCCGCCCTCCCCGCCGCGCGCCGAGTGGGTGAGCCGCATGGGCAGCTCGGTCATCGGCACCGCCGACTCGATCGCCCGGCGCAGGCGCACGTCGGGCGTGGCGTCGGCCGGCGTGGCCGGGGCGTCGCGGATGAAGTGCGAGCGCGCGAGCACGGCCGCGCCCGCGCGTTGCACCTTCACCTCGAGACGATGGGGCTTGCCGTCGAGGTCGGCGGGCACCGCCGACACCGCGACCCGCCAGGACACCGCGTTCTCGGCCATCACACGCTCGAGCTGCGGGCCCACCTGGCCCATCGCGTGCGTGACGCGCGCGCCCAGCACGTCGGCCAGCTGGTCGAGGCCCTGCCGGGCGAGGCTGCGGACCTCGAGCCGCTCGGTCGGCCGCTCCCGGCTCGAGGCGTCGTACGTGGACCCCTCCACCGAGATCACGTGCACGCGCGCGTCGGCCAGGCCAGCCGCGGCCGCGAGCACCGGGGCGTCGATCGGGAGGCCGTCGAGCAGAATCCCCTGCGACACCAGCACCACGAGCTTCGGCCCGGCCAGCGCGCGCAGCCGGTCGAAGAGCCGCAGCAACGCCCGCGCCCGATCGTCGGCGTCGCGCCGGATCGCGTTGGACACGGCACCGACCTCGGCCTTGAGCCGGCTCTGCACGGCGCACGGGCAATCGGGCTCGTACCCGGGTTGGTCGCACTGTGTTCGGCTGGCGAGCGCCGCCGCGCCGGCGGCGCCCGTGGGCGGGGCGGCCTGGGCCAGGCACTCCCGCTGGACGATCTGCTGGAACGCACTCCGGTCGCCGCGCGCCGCGCGCAGCGACTCGGCGAGCCCAAGCGACAGGATGCCCGCCGACTCCACCTTCGTGCCGATGACGCCGGCCATCATCCCCCTGACCTCGGCACGATCCGGGGGGAACCACGCCAGTGGACCGGGTGGCGGGATCGTGGCCACTCCGACGCGCGTGGCCGCCGGCAGGTCGTCGAACAACCCCAGGGCCGCGACGACGGCAGGCCGTTCCTCGCCCGGCCGGAAGCTCGCGAGATCGAAGACGAACAGGGCCGACAACCGTCCCGTTGCCTGGTTCGAGCTGTAGCCCGCGTCCTCCGGCGGAGCGATCGTGACATCCTGCGCGCCAGCGCCGGAGAGTCCCCCGACATCGACCAGCTCGGCCGATACGACCGTGCGCGGCCGGCCGTCGACCCGCACGGCGAACTCTCCGGGCGAGAGGTCGCGCACCGGCGCGCCGTCCGCGTCGAGGACGCGCACGTCCACCAGGACGACATCGGTGCGCGTGCTGAACTGCGGCGGGCCGGGCGCGGGCTGCGGATGGCCCACGCCCGCCGCGGCGGCGAGCACGACGGCCGCCAGGGCCGCGCGGACTGGTGGCCGTCGCATGCCTCGCGCCTCACTTCGCGCCGGCACGGTAGCCCTCCCGCGCACGCACCCGCAGCTTCCGCCCCGGCGTGTCCACCTCGATGCGGCGCCACGAGCCGTCGCGCGCCGGGTTCGTGGAGGTGTACCCGAGCAGGTAGTGGTGCGACAGGTCGTCGACGATCTCCTTGAACGCCCGGTCGAGCCCGGCGGCGTCACGCTCGGCGAACGCGCGCCCGCCTGTCGAGTGCGCGAACTGCCGCAGGACCCGCTCGAGCTCGACGGTGTCGACCGCGCGGCCCTGGGCGACACCGTAGAACATCACGTTCCCCGAATCCAGCTTCAGCCGCACGTCGTCTTGCGTGAGACGGCTGACCTTGTCCTCGCCGTCGGTGAACATCACGAGCGCGCGGCGGCCCGGCCGCCGGCCCAGCATCGAGATGCCGCGGCTCGCGGCGTCGTACAGGGCCGTGCCGCCCCACGACTCGAGCTGCGCGACGGCTGCCGCCCGTTCCTCCATCGTCTTCGCGTTGCGTGCGATCGTGAACACCGTGTCGTTGAACCCGAGCAGCGTCACCGAGTCGACGGGCCGCAGCGCCGAGAGGAACCGCGTCACGGCGGCCTTCACCCCGTCGAGAGACGACGACATGCTCCCGCTCACGTCGATCGCGACGACGACCTCGAGCGGCGAGTCGGCCGAGGCGAAGGAGGTGATGCGCTGCGGACGGCCGTCCTCGCGCAGCGTGAAGGCCTCGGGCGGGAGACCCTCGACGAACCGCCCGCCCTCGGTCACGACGACCGGCACCTGGACGACGTCGACGTCCACCGACTCGACGTACCCGGCGTCGGCCGTGCGCACCGTGGCGACCAGGCGCGTGCCGTCGGCGAACTGGGCCACCGCGCGCAGGTTGTGCTCGACGACGGCCGGTCCGGCGTCCCAGGGACACTCGAACGGCGGCCGCTCGAGGCTGCAGACGTGGCGCCCGTCTGCGAAGAAGCTCACCCTCACCGGCCGCAGCGATCCGGGCTCCACGTGCGCGCGGAGCGCGATCGGCCCGCTCACGTAGTCGCCTGGCCTGGGCGTGTCGAACACCAACGCGCCGGTGTCCGCTGCCGAGAGGCCGGACACGACGAGCCCCGCCGCGATTGCCCCGCGCACCACGGCGCGTCTCACCGGTGTCCCTCCGCCTCGGCCATTGGCGTCAGCGACCCGTCGCCGGCGAGGACGGCCAGGTAGTCGTCGAGCCGTGGGGCGTCGAGCTGCGCCGCGGCATCCACGAGGGCGAACCAGTCGTCGGCGTCGGCGGCGCGCGTCCCGAGGGCCACGTCCCAGGTGGCAAGCGGCACGAGCGCCGGAAGCAGCGCGCCCCAGCCGCTGGTCCGCGTCAACAGCATCGAGAGCCGCAGCGGCACGTCGGCGAACTCGGCGGCCACCATGCCGGTGCCGGCGTGGCCGGCCAGGTCCTCCCACGCGCTCCCGGCGGGAGGTCGCGCCACGAGCGACCCGGTGACGGACTCGACCGTCAGGGGCCACGACACCGTCGTCTGCGCGGCAGTGTTTCCCAGGCGCAGGCGTTCGCCGAGCGAGAAGGCACGCGGGACCTGTGCCGGCCCGTTGCCGACGAGCCAGCGGATCGCCTCGCGGCGCCACTCGGAGAGTCCTGCCTCGCGGGCCGCGTCCTCGAGGGGCTCCGCCCCGGCCGCGAGTGCCGCGATCCGGCGCGTCCCGAGCTCGAGCGCCGCGGCGATCGCGGCGGCCTCCCCCTCGCCGGCCTCGAGCCCGGGAGGAACCAGCGCGTGCTGCGCGAGCACGAGCCGCACCATGTCGTCCAGCCGCTGCCGCCGCGGCGCCGCGTCGGCCTCCACGCGCGGAAGCCGTTCGACCGCGAGCGCCAGGTCGAGACCGAGCAGCGCGCCCGACAGGCGCCAGGGCTTGTTGCCGCCCAGCGTCACCCGTGGCAGGACCCACGGGGCACGCTCGCGGACCGGAGGGGGCGCGAGGTCGAAGCCGAAGTCGTGCCGCCTGGCAAGGTCTCCCGAATGGAGCCCGGCGTCGTCGCTTGGCGCGACCGCGCTCGCGTAGGCGAGCGTGCGCAGCGCGTCGGCCAGCACCGCGTCGGCCAGGATGGCAAGCGCCTGAGACAGCACGCGGGCCCGGCCGGCCTTGTCTGCAGGTGCCGCCGAGGCGAGCGCCTCGCGGGCGCGCCGGATGGCCCGCGCCGCGCCGGCCTCGACCCCGAGGTCGCGCAGCACGTCCTCCGGCAGCGCGTCGAGGTCGTCGTCCGGGATGTCGAAGCCGTCGTACGCATCCGACGGTGTGCTGGCCGCCGCCTCGGCGGTCTCCGACGCCCGCAGCAGCCTGAGCGCGACGTCGATGGCCGGTGTGGCCTGCGCGGCGCGGACCCGCTGCAGACGGCGCAGCCGGCCCTGCGCACGGTCCACCAGGTGCCGCTCACCCTCCCACTCGACGACCGGCGGGCTCTCCCCCGCGCCCGGAACGCCGGCCAGCGCTGCGAGCAATTGCAGCTCCACCTGACGACCGCCCGCTGGCTCGACGCCGGACGCGAGTGCCGGGAGCAGCGCGTGGCGAACCCACCGCACGGTGGCCGCGCCGCCGGCCCGCACGGCCGACAGGTTCGTCGTGCACAGCGCGGCGACGAGGTCCTGCGCCGTGAGGGCGTCGACCGATCCACTGGCCGCGAGCCGATCCACGAGCGCGAGCGCCCCCTGGAAGCCGACGATCGCCCGGGTGCGGCGGCCGGCGTCGACGATCCCATCGATCGCGGCCGCTTCGCGGGCAACTGCGGCGTGCAGTGCCGGCGCTGCGATCCCCATCCGCTCGATCGCCAGCATGACGGCGGGGAACGTGGTCGCGCCCTGGACCGCGGCCAGGACGTCCGCCGCGTCCCCGTCCGCCACGCGCGGGAAGACGCGCTGCGCGAAGAGCACGGCGACGACGCGATCGCGGGCCGACCACGCGCCCTGAGCGAACACCTGCTGCGCCAGGTCGGCCACGTCGACGGCACCATCAAGCGCCGGTCGTGGCGAGCGGGGCGTGCGGGCGTCCGGTGCGGGCCGCTCGAAGGCCCGATCCCAGAAGGCCCGCGCCCGCGGGCCGCCCAGCACGCCGTGGGAATCCACCGAGAGCTCGCGCAGCAGGATCCCTGGATCCACGCGCGGACGACCGAAGGGCGCGTTGGCGGTGCGCCACTCGCGACGCGCCACCGATGCGAACACGCGGGCCAGCCGCCGCGCGCGCGCGCGGCCGGTCCGCGCGTCGGCAGCCGACACACCGACCGCGTGACGGGCCTGCGCCGGGTCGAGGTGCGCCACCGTGTCGTAGAGCCATGCGAGGCGCCCCTCGTCGCGGGACAACAGCGCGCGGGCGAAGCGCACGGCGTCGGCGGGATCGGCGCCGACGAGATCCGCCCACGTCTCCCTGGCCTCCTCGCCGCCGGGCACGGCGAGCCGACCGTCCACCACGCGCAGGCTGCGCCCGAAGGCGGCGAACACGGGTGCCTGCTCGCTGTAGAGAAACGCGAGCAGGGCAGGCCGCGCCGCGACCCAGGCCAGCGTCGGGGGATCGAGTCCCGCGAGGCCGTGCGCGAGGAGGAGGGCTCGGCGATCGGCGAGCACCGCGCGCGCGAGCGTGTCGGCGGCAACGGGCTGGCGGAACACGACCGATGCCCACAGTTCCGGAGCGAGCGGCAGCGGCGCCACCTCGCCCTCGTGTTCCGGGGCGTCCGCGCCGCCCGGGCCCGACGAGGCCCTTGCGGAGGCGTCGAGGTGCCGTGCGACGTCTTCTCTGAGCCGCGCACCGCCCGCAATGCCGGCCGCCTCGAGGCGGCGGGCGGCCTGCACGAAGAGCAGCTCGCCCCGGAGCGAGTCGCCGAGCAGCCGACGAAGGCCGGCCACGCCGCCGGGGACGCGCACCGGGGTCCAGGACGAGGCGTGCCCCTGCCCGGCTGCGCATGGCGCGAGGGCCGTGAACGCGGTGGCCAGCAGCCACGCAACGAGGTGATTCCTGGGTCTGAGGGCCAACGCAGGACCTGCGGAGTGCCGAGGACGCCAGGCGATTCTAGACGATCCTGCTGGCCCGTCAGGAGATCCCGGCGGCGGAGTCCCGGCGGCTGGCCGCCGCGGTCCGCAGGCCAGCGGCGTCGCTCATGGTGGACACGGCGAGACCATCGGCGCGGAGGCCCGCGAGGTGACGTACCATAGGGGTTTCATCGCCCGAGGGCACCGGCATGCCGGACGCCAGCCGAACCACCGGCACCCACGACGTACCGACTCAGCGGTTGCGCGGCGGACACGGGGCTGCTGTGGCGAGCGAGGATCGCCTCCGCTCCCACGTCGAGGCCTCGCCGTTTGCCGTCATCGAGTGGGACGAGAGCTTCGTCGTCACGCGGTGGGCCGGCGCCGCCGAACGGATGTTCGGCTGGAGCGCCGCCGACACCGTTGGGCGGTCCGTTGGCGATCTCGGCATGGTGTACGAAGACGACGTGCCGGTGGTGCAGCGCGTGATGGCGCAGCTCACCGACGGCGTCACCTCGCAGCTCATCGTGTCGAACCGGAACTACACGCGCGACCGCCGGGTGGTCGAGTGCACCTGGCACAACTCGGTGCTGCGCGACGCGAAGGGCCGCATGACCTCGGTGCTCTCGCTCGTCGAGGACGTGACCGAGCGGCGGCGCGACGAGCTGAACGCGCGCTTCCTGATCGAGTTCGGCCGAAACATCGCGCAGATTCCCGATGCCACCGAGATTGTGGCCACCGCGCTGCGCCGGCTCGGCGAGCACCTCGGCGTTCAGACGGCCGTGCTCGCCGACCTCGACCTGGCATCGGACGTGTGGGCGGTCCGGCACGAGTGGTCCGCGGGCGGTCACGGCGTGACGGGGACCCACGCGCTCGCCGATTTCCTTCCGCCGGGCGTCCTCTCGGCCCTCGCCGCCGGCCACACCGTGGCCGTCGATGACGTCGCGCACGACCGCCGAACCACGCCGGGTGTTCCCAGCTGCACGCCGAGCGGCATGGCGGCGTTCGCCATCGCCCCGCACCACAGTGGAGGACGCGTGGTGGCGGCCCTCGCCGTGGGTGCGGCCGCGCCGCGGGAGTGGCGTGCCGACGAGACACAGCTGCTCCGCGAAGTGGTCGCGCGGGTGTGGCCGGCATTCGACCGCCTGCGCACCATCGCGGCGCTCCAGGAGAGCGAGACGCGGCTGCGGCTCGCGGAGAGCGCGGCGGGCCTCGGCATCTTCGACTACGACCTCGCCAGCGGCACGCTGCGATGGGACGACCGGGTGCGCGAGATCTGGGGCCTTCCGCCAACGGGACCGAACACGTACGCCCAGTTCCTGAAGGGGCTGCACCGGGACGACCGGGGCGCGCTCTCTGCCGCCCTCGCGCGCGTGCTCGACGCGTCGGGTGACGGCCGGCACGCTGGGGAGTACCGCGTGGTCGGGCGGGAGGACGGGGCGACGCGATGGGTGGCCGTCACGGGGCAGGCGTTCCGATCGAGCCCCACGGGCGTCCGGCTGATCGGCACCGTCCAGGACGTCACCGAGCGCAAGCAGGCCGAGCAGCAGGTGGCCGAGAGCGAGGAGCGGTTCCGCAAGGTGTTCGAGCACGCGGTGACCGGGATCGCGATCACCGACGGGGACGGCAACTTCGAACAGTGCAACCCCGCGTACTGCGCCCTGCTCGGGTACACCAACGAAGACCTGCGGCAGCTCGTGTTCGCCGACCTCGTGCACCCCGAGGACCGCGGCGACGACCTCGCAGCGATCCAGCGCCTGCGCAGCGGCGAGGTGCCGTTCTTCGAGATCGAGAACCGGTACGTCCGCAAGGACGGTGCGTCCGTGTGGGTCCACAAGTTCGTCTCGGTGCTGGGGGACCAGATCGGCGCCCCGGCGCACTTCGTGGCGCTCGTCACCGACGTGACCGAGCGGCGCCGCGCCGACGCGGCCCTGCGCGAGAGCGAGGCCCGCTTCCGCGTCATGGCCGACGAGACCCCGGTGCTCATCTGGGCGCACGATGCGTCCGGCGGCATCCAGTTCGTGAACCGTCACTACTGCGACTATTTCGGCGTCACCGGCGAGCAGGTGCGCGGCCCCAACTGGCAGCCGCTCGTCCATCCCGAGGACGGCGCGTACCTCGAGGCGTTCGCGGCGTCGCTGCGGACCCACACGCCGTTTCGGGCCGAGGCGCGGGTGCGCCGGGCCGATGGGGAGTGGCGCTGGGTCGCCTCGCACGGGACGCCGCGCTTCTCGTCCACCAACGAGTTCCTCGGCCTGGTGGGCAGCTCGTACGACATCACCGACCAGAAGCGCGCGGCGCAGCTCGAACGCGAGTCGGCCCGGCAGAAGGACGAGTTCATCGCAGTGCTCGCCCACGAGCTGCGCAACCCGCTCGCCCCGATCCGCACCTCGGTTGGAGTCCTGCGGGCGCACGGCCCGGCCGATCCCGTGCTGGTCCGGTGCCGCGACGTGATCGATCGGCAGGTGGCGAACATGTCGCGCCTGCTCGACGACCTGCTCGACGTGTCGCGCCTCACGCGCGGCCAGCTGCGGCTGCAGCGCACCCGCGTGCAGCTCGCCGACATCGTCGAGGCGGCCGTCGAGACGAGCCGGCCGCTGGTCGATCAGCAGCACCAGGAGCTCGCGGTGCACGCCGCCAGCCGGCCGATCGAGGTGGAGGCCGATGCGCCGCGGCTCACGCAGGTGCTCGCCAACCTCCTCAACAACGCCGCCAAGTACGGCAACCCCGGCAGCCGGATCGACGTGTTCGTCGACGTCGAGGGTGACCTCGCCACCGTCCGCGTGCGCGATCGTGGCATCGGCATCCCTCCCGAGATGCTCGACCGGGTGTTCGACCTGTTCACCCAGGTCGAGGCGGCGAGCAGCCGCGCCTCCGGCGGCCTCGGCATCGGGCTCTCGCTCGCGCGGCGGCTCGTGGAAATGCACGGTGGAACCATCGAGGCGAGCAGCGAGGGCCTCGGCCACGGCAGCACGTTCACCGTGCGGTTGCCCACCGTGTCCCACGGGGACACCCACCCGCGGCGCCCCGAGGCCGGACCTGCGAGGCAGGCCGTGCCGCCGCCCCGGCGCGTCCTCGTCGCCGACGACAACGTGGATGCCGCCGAGATGCTGGCCACGCTGCTCGGATCGTTCGGCTGCGACGTTCGCGCCGCGTACGACGGGGAGTCGGCCGTTCGCGAGGCCGGAGAGTTCCTGCCCGACCTGGTACTCCTCGACATCGGCATGCCCGGCGTGGACGGTCACGAGGCGTGCCGCCGCATCCGGCGGCAGCCCTGGGGTACCGGCATGGTGCTCGTTGCGCTCACCGGGTGGGGCCAGGAGGAGGACCGGCGCCGCAGCCTCACGGCGGGGTTCGACCAGCACATCGTCAAGCCCATCGATCCCGAGGCGCTCGTCCGCCTCGTTCACGACCTCCAGCCACGGCGGATCTGACGCGGCCCAGCGGGCGCCCTGCGTGCGGTGGTTCGGCCCGGGCCGCTCACGGCCCGGACCGCCCGCGGATCCCCAGCGTCGATCCCCGAGTCTCAAGTGGGTCAGACCATGCCTGCCGCCACTCGCCGCTCCCCGCTCGAACGCGCCCTCGCCCTCGTCGAGCGCGCCGGCAACGCGCTGCCGCACCCGGCCACGCTGTTCCTGATCGCCGCGCTCGGCGTCGTCCTGCTGTCGGCCCTCGTCGCCTCGCTCGGGGTCAGCGTGACGCACCCGGGCACCGGCAGGCCGGTGACCCCGGTGAGCCTGCTCACCATCGAGGGTCTGCACCGGATGATCACGAGTCTGGTCGGCAACTTCACGAGCTTCGCGCCGCTCGGCACGGTGCTCGTGGCGATGCTCGGCATCGGCGTGGCGGAGGGCAGCGGGCTCATTGGCGCCGCGCTGAAGTTGCTCGTGCTGTCGGCCCCCCGGCGCCTGCTCACCTTCACGGTCGTGTTCGCCGGCGTGATGTCGAACACCGGCGGCGAGGTGGGCTACGTGCTGCTGCTGCCGATGGCGGCGACGATCTTCCTCGCGATGGGGCGGCACCCGATCGCAGGCCTCGCGGCCGCCTTCGCGGGCGTGTCGGGCGGGTACAGCGCCAACCTGCTGCTCGGCACGATCGATCCGCTCCTGGCCGGGCTCACGCAGGAAGCCGCGCACCTCGTGGATCCCGCCTATACGGTGAACCCGGCGGCCAACTACTACTTCATGGCCGTCTCCACGTTCCTCGTCGCAGCCGTCGGCACGTGGGTCACCGAACGCATCGTTGCGCCGCGGCTCGGCGGCTACACGGGCGCCGAGGAGGCCCCCTCCATCGAGGCGCTCACGGCGGCCGAGCGCCGTGGCCTGCGGTTCGCCACGATCGCCGCCACGATCCTCACGGCCATCGTCCTCGCCGGCCTGCTCCCCGAGGGCGGCTTCCTCCGCGACCGCGCAACCGGTGACGTCCTCCACTCGCCCTTCCTCACCGGCATCGTCGCCTTCATCTTCCTCGGCGGCGCGCTCGTGGGTCTCGCCTACGGCCTCGGCGCACGCACGCTGCGCAGCGACGCCGACGTGATGAAGGCGATGGGCACGTCGATGGAGACGATGGGCCACTACCTGGTGCTGGTGTTCTTCGCCGCACAGTTCGTGGCGTGGTTCAACTGGACGAACCTCGGGCTGATCGTGGCGGTGGAGGGCGCGCAGTTGCTGAAGGCGTCGGGACTCGGGGCCCTCCCCCTGATGGTGGCCTTCGTGCTCCTCTCGGCCACGATCAACCTCGCGATGGGCAGCGCCTCGGCGAAGTGGGCCATCATGGCGCCCGTGTTCGTGCCGATGTTCATGCTGCTCGGCTACACGCCGGAACTCACGCAGGCGGCCTACCGCGTGGGGGACAGTGTGACGAACGTCGTCTCGCCGATGATGTCCTACTTCGCGCTGATCATCGCCTTCGTGCAGCGCTACCAGCCCAGCGCGGGTCTCGGCACGCTCGTGGCGACGATGCTGCCGTACACGGTGGCGTTCCTGCTCTCGTGGCTGGGGCTGCTGCTGGTCTGGATGCTGCTCGGCTGGCCGGTGGGCCCGGGGGCCGGGCTGTATCTGGGACAGTGACCGGCGAGCGGCTCGCGGCTGGCGACCGCCCGCTCCGAGACACGGACTCGCGAAGGTCGTCGCCGGGTGAGACGGAGTGCCAGGCTAGGCGCCCGGCTTGGTGGGGTTGCTCTTCCACGCCTTCAGCACCTCCTGCTCGCGCGCGGGATCGATCCCTGCGCGCAGCTTCGCCCGCCGATCCGCCGGCTGTGCCTTGAACCACGCGAGGGTGTCGAGCGCGGTCTGCGCCAGCGGGCGGTAGGTGAGGCCGGCACCGACCGCCTTCGCGTTGCTGCGGCGGCTGAAGCCTGCCGTGTCGGGGCCGGAGGGCACCCACACGGGCATGTCCGACCAGGGTTGCACCTTCTGCGCTTCGAGGAAGCTCGCCGGTACCCAGTGCAGCCGCGGCGTGGCACTCGTGGCCGCCCGCACGCCGTGCAGCATCTCCTCCATCGTCATCTCGCCAGCAGGTCCGCCCGCGTTGAAGGTGCCCAACGTCTTCGCCTCCACCATCCGGATCGTCCACTCGGCGAGGTCGCGCGCATCAATGAACTGCACCGGGTCGCTGCCATCGCCGGGGGCGAGCACGTCGCCGCCGCGGTCGAGCCGCACTGGCCAGTAGGTGAAACGGTCGCTGTCGTCGCCGGGCCCGACGATGAGCGTCGGGCGGATGATCGTGGTGATGGCGGGGAACCAGGTCTCGGCTTCGCGTTCCGACCGCGCCTTGAGCGGACCGTAGAGCTGCTCGATGCTGGCGCGCAGCGTCTCCATGGTCTCCTTCATCGCGTCGGCGCCCTTGTACTCGGCAAGCGGCGCGGTCTCGTCGGCGCCCGGTTCCTTCTCGGACGCGTAGACGGACTGCGTGGAGATGAAGACGTACTGCCCGACCTTCCCCTTGAGCACCTGTCCCGCGTCGCGCACCCAGAAGGGCAGCGAGGTGGGGTTGTCGATGCAGGCGTCCCACTCGCGCCCCTTCAGCGGGTCGAGCTGGCCGAGGTTGCGGTCGCCCACGAGCTCTTCGACCTCGCCGGGCCACTCCTTGGGGCGCCGGCCGCGGTTGAAGAGGGTGAGCGTGTGCCCCCGCGCCAGGGCGTAGCGCACCTGGTAGGGGCCGGTGAAGCCGGTCCCGCCCAGGATGAGGATGCGAAGCGGGCGCGGCGCGCGCTCGATGGCGGGCGGCGCGGGGGGCTCGGTCGAGGCCCTCGCCGGTGGGGTGGTCTGGGCCGAACCGGCGGCGGACAGGGCGAGACCGGCAGCGCCGGTCGCCGCCAGCTTGAGGACGTCGCGGCGGGTGGTGGGCATGGGCACTCCTTGGATCCCCGATGGCGCCGACCCCTTCCGCGGGCTCCGGGGCGCGCCGAGCACGATCGACGGGCGACGCGCGGCGTCCTCCAGGGTCGAGCGTGGCGAGGATACCACCGCGGGTCGCACCACGCGGGGCGGCTGATCTACACTGGAGCCTTGCGTGGCCCGGCCCGCGAGGGCTGGGCTCCGCTGCGGCACCCGTGCCCCGCAGCGGTGCGCGGGCCGCGTCCCTGCCCCCCGTTCTCATCCACGACTGGTGATTGCACGGCGGTCACCGGAACCTCATCACGACGCAGGGTGTCGCGCTCGCGGCGCCCGGGGAGCCGATCATGGCGTCATTCGAGCAGCAGTTCGCCGCCGCCCGCGAATGGGTGGCGAGCCCCCGGTTCGCCGGGATCCTCAGACTCCACACCCCGCGGGAAGTCGCCGAGCAGCAGGGCACCATCCAGCCAGACTACACGGTGGCGCGCACGGCGGCCGAGGGGATGTACGCCCGGCTGCGGGAGTTGTTTGCGGCGGGCAAGCAGATCACGACCTTCGGGCCGTACTCGCCCGGCCAGGCCGTGGCGATGAAGCGCATCGGCATCGAGGGGATCTACCTCGGTGGCTGGGCCACCTCCGCCAAGGGATCCCTCGACGAGGACCCGGGCCCGGACCTCGCCTCCTACCCGCTCTCGCAGGTGCCCAACGAGGCGGCCACCCTCGTCCGCGCGCTGCTCACCGCCGACAAGAACCAGCACTTCGCGCGCACGCGCATGACGCCGGAGCAGCGGAAGGCGACGCCGGAGGTGGACTTCCGCCCGTTCATCATCGCCGACGCCGACACGGGCCACGGCGGCGACGCGCACGTGCGCAACCTCGTGCGGCGCTTCGTCGAGGTGGGCGTGCCGGGCTACCACATCGAGGACCAGAAGCCGGGCGTGAAGAAGTGCGGGCACCAGGGCGGCAAGGTGCTCGTCAGCTGCGACGAGCAGATCCGGCGGCTCAACGCGGCGCGGCTGCAGCTCGACGTGATGCGCGTCCCCGGCATCATCGTCGCGCGCACCGACGCCGAATCGGCCACCTTCCTCGACAACTGCAGCGACGAGCGCGACCACCCCTTCATCCTCGGCGCGACCAACACGGACCTGCCCAGCTACAAGGCGGGGTACGTCACGATCCTGCGGATGCTGCACGAGCTGGGCGTGCAGGACGTGCGCGGCCACCTGCTGTTTGCCATCTCCGAGGCCGAGCACCGCGTGGTCCTCGAGTGGCTCGATCGCGTGGGCGTCATCCCGGTCGTGCAGGCGGCGGCGGCGACGCTCGGCGCGGAGCCGACGACGACGGCCATCGAGGCTGCGCTCGAGAAGATCGACGACCGCTACATGGAGGTCTGGCGCGAGACGGCCGGCCTCAAGACCTACGGCGACGCCGTGGCCGAGATCCTCGGCTTCCGCGCGAGCAACGGCGAGCGCGTGGACATGAGCGTCGAGGAGTGGTCCGCCTTCGCCCGCACCGCGTCGCTCTTCGAGGCGCGCGAGAAGGCGCGGGCGATGGGCATCATGATCGAGTGGGACGCCGAGCTCCCCAAGACGCCCGACGGCTTCTACCAGATCCAGGGCGGCATCGACTACGCCATCGCGAAGTCGCTCGCCGTGGCGCCCTTCGCCGACCTGCTGTGGATGGAGACGAAGACAGCCGACCTGCACGACGCGAAGAAGTACGCCGACGCCGTCCACGCGGTGCACGCCGAGAAGATGCTGGCCTACAACCTCTCGCCGTCGTTCAACTGGGACACGACGGGCATGTCCGACGAGGAGATGCGGCGGTTCCCGGAGGAGCTGGGCAAGCTCGGGTTCGTGTTCGACTTCATCACCTACGGCGGCCACCAGATCGACGGGCTGGCGGCAGAGGAGTTCGCCACCGCGCTCAAGCAGGACGGGATGCTCGCGCTCGCGCGGCTGCAGCGGAAGTTCCGGCTGCTCGAGTCGCCGTACCGCACGCCGCAGACGCTCGTCGGCGGCAACCGGCTCGACGCCGCGCTCATGGCCGTCACCGGTCGCACGGCGGCCACCAAGGCGATGGGCAAGGGCTCGACGCAGTTCCAGCACCTGGTGCAGACCGAGGTGCCGGTGAAGGTGCTCGAGGAATGGCTCGAGACGTGGCGCACGCACAACGGCGTCGCCGCGAAGCTGAAGGTGGAGCTGCGGCCGCACACCGCCGGATCCGAGCTGCTCGAGCTACGGCTCGTCAGCGACGCGAAGGAGACGGTCGCCAACGTCATCTTCGCGCACATCCACGACCGCCGCGGCCGCAGCCTGCTGTCGATCCGCGACCAGAACACCGTGCCGGCGATGCGCCAGAAGCGGCTGATGACGCTGCTGCAGCTGTTCCTGATCTACCGCTACAAGGCCGTGTCGGTGCACTACGTCACGCCGACCGAGGACAACCAGGCGCAGACGCAGAAGATGAAGGCGCTCGGCATCTTCAGCGGCGTGAACACCGAGGTGGGGCAGATCATCGTGGCCGAGGTCCACAAGGAGGGGGTGGCGGAGCTGCTCAAGCCCGACCACGCCGCGCTCAAGCAGCTGATCATGAAGGCACCCGCGGCTGCCGCACGGCGCTGACGCCGCAAACGGTGACACTCACCTTTTCCGGGTGTCAGGCGATTGTCCGGAAAAGGTGAGTGTCACCATTCTCACCCCAGTGCCGCGCTTGCTGCTGCAACCCCCGCACCCGGCCGCGGCGCCCACCCCAGCCGCGTCAACGAGGCCTCGAGCGCGCCGAGCAACAGCAGGATGACGGCGGGCGTCGAGCTGGCGCCCATCAGCCCGACGCGCCAGATCTTCCCTGCGAGCGGGCCGAGGCCGGCGCCGATCTCGATGTTGAACCGGGTGAGCAGGTCGCGCCGCACGGCCGCCTCGTCGACGCCCACGGGCACTGACACGGCGTTGAGCGTCCACAACCGCTCCGCCGGCGGCGGGAGCAGCGACAGCCCCATCGCCTCGAGCCCCGCCACGAGCACGTGGTGGTGCCGCTCGTGCCGCGCCCATCGCGCCTCGAGTCCTTCCTCGTCGATGGCGGCGAGGGCCTCCCGCAGCGCGTAGATCAGGCGCGAGGACATCGTGTGGTGGTACTTCCGCCGCACCCAGTAGTCCTCGAGCAGCGCGACATCGAGGTAGAAGCTGCGGCAGGGCACGCGTCGTGCGAGCGCCTCGGGTGAGAGCACGAGCGGCGCGAGACCCGACGGGGCGCCCACGCACTTCTGCGTGCAGCTGTAGCACGCGCCAATCCCCCACGCCGCCACGTCCACGGGGTGCCCGCCAAGCGAGGTCACCGCGTCGCAGATCGTGACGGCGCCGTGCTCGCGCGCCACCGCCGCGAGGTCGGCCGCCGGGCTGCAGACACCGGTGGAGGTCTCGGCGTGGACGAAGCCCACGATGTCGGCACCTTTCGCGGTGAGGGAGGCCCGCAGCGCCTGCGGGTCGGCCGCGCGGCCCCACGGCGTGTCGACGCGCGTCACGCGGGCGCCGTACCGCTCGCACATTTGCGCGAGGCGGTCGCTGAAGTAGCCCGTGACCGCCACCGTCGCGCGCGTGCCCGGGCCGACGAGGTTCGCCACGGCCATCTCCATCGCCGCCGTGCCGGTTCCCGACGCCGCAACCGCGAAGGACCCCGGTGGGGCCAGGAACAGCCGCTGCAGCTGCTCGCGGACCTCGTCCATCAACAGCAGCATGTCGGGGTCGAGGTGGCTGAGCACCGGGGCCCCCATGGCGCGCAGCACGCGCGGGGCAATCATGGAGGGACCAGGGCCGAGCAGGACGCGTTCGACGGACGGCAGCGAGATCATGGGGCCGAATGCTACACCGTGCACGGCCGTCGCGTTACACTCCACACGAGATGTCGATGGCCGGCTCCGAACGCCCGCGCGCCGGGGTCCCGGGGGCGCGTCGGGCGGCTCCCGTGCTGCTCGCCGTGGCGCTCGCCACGCTGGCCGGATGTGCCGCGCGCACCGCGGCGCCGGTGCCGCTCGACACGCGACTGGCCGCGCCGCGATTGTCGTGGATTCGCAGCGACGCGCAGGCGCTTGCCTCCGCGGCCCGCGTCATGACGCACGACCTGCGCTGCCCGCCCGTGCAGGCCACGCTGCACCTGTTCCGCGACGAGGCGGCGTTCGAGGCCGGCCTGATCGCCCGGGGCGCGCCCCCGGCCCTTGCGCGCGAGGCGGCGCGCACGATGACGGCCGTGAGCAGCCATCGCGTGGTGCTCGCCAACGAGCGCCGCCTCAATCGGCTGCCGTGGGCCTCCCGCACCTTCGTCCTGGCGCACGAACTGGGTCACGTGCTGCAGTACGAGCTGGCGGACGGCGTGCGCGGCCGCTCGGAACAGTGGCTCCGCGAAGGATTCGCCGAATGGATCGCCATGCGGGTCGTGTCGCGGCTGGGCGGCCTGCCGTTCACGCGGCTCGCCGCGGCGCGCGCCCGTACCGTGGCGGGCTGGCCGGGCCCGATGCCGCCGCTCGTCTCGCTCGGCAGCTTCACCGACTGGGCGCGTGCCACCGATGGGCCCCGATCCCCGCCCCTCACAGAACTGGTGACGCTGGCCGTCATCGACCTCATCGAGACGTACGGCCTCGATGCTCTGCTCCAGTACTTCCGCGCCTCGGCGGCGCCGAGTGACGCCGAGTCCGATTTCCGCGACGCGTTCGGGGTGACACGTGCGGCCTTCGACGCGCGCATGGCAACGCGGTACGGTGCGGGACGGTGAGACGCCCTGGCCTCGTCGAAGAACGCCGCCCGGACACCGCGCCCCGTCCGGGCGGGCCAGGAAGCCCGCCGTCCGAATGCCCTGCCCATCGTCAGCGCGCGATGGCGGAAGCCAGGAGCGGATCCGCGCGCCGCCGCTCGGAACTGACTTACCATCGCAGGAGGTGTTCGCCCGGGGGTGAACGATGAGCCAGATCGAATTGGAACGCGTCGCCGTGGATCTGCCGCAGCCCACCCACGAGGTGCTCAACCAGCCGCCCCCGATGGGGGAGGGCAACGTCTTCGACGAGGACGCGGCCCTTGTCGCCGGCGTCACGCGCGAGGGGGCCGCGCACGCCCTCGCGCGGGCCTCTGCGCTCGGCGCGTTCGTCACCGGCGAGCCGATGCGCTGGGGCGTGCTGGCCAACGCGTACCCGCCGGTCCTGCACACCCACGATCGCTACGGCCACCGGATCGACGAGGTGGAGTTCCACCCGCACTGGCACGACCTGCTCCGCACGGCGGTCGCCCACGAGCTGCACGCCCTGCCGTGGCGCACGCCCGGCCCTGGCGCCCATGTGCTGCGCGCCGCGATGTACTACGTGTTCACGCAGGCCGAGGCGGGCCACGGCTGCCCGATCACGATGACGTTTGCCGCGGTGCCAGCGCTCGCCGCCACCCCCGCGCTCGCACGCGAGTGGGTGCCGCGGCTGACCTCGCCAGCCTATGACCCCCGGCGCCTCCCGGCTGTACAAAAGAGCGGCGCCCTCGCCGGCATGGCGATGACCGAAAAGCAAGGCGGCTCCGACGTGCGCGCCAACACGACCCGCGCCCGGCCCGCCGGCAGGGCCGAGGGCTCCGGTGCCGAGTACCGGCTCATCGGCCACAAGTGGTTCTGCTCGGCGCCGATGTGCGACGTGTTCCTCACGCTCGCCGGCACCGCGCGGGGCCTCTCCTGCTTCGTCGTGCCGCGCCTGCTGCCCGACGGCGCGAAGAACCACATCCACATCGAGCGGCTGAAGGACAAGCTCGGCAACCGGTCGAATGCCTCGGCGGAGATCGAGTACCACGGCGCACACGCCTGGCTGCTCGGAGAGGAGGGGCGCGGTGTGGCCACCATCATGGACATGGTGGCGCACACGCGGCTCGACTGCGTGATCGGATCCTCCGCCCTGATGCGGCAGGCGCTCGTGCAGGCCGTGCACCACGCCACGCACCGGCGCACCTTTGGCCGCCGGCTGGTCGATCACCCGCTCATGCGCAACGTGCTCGCCGACCTCTCGCTCGAGTCGGAGGCGGCGACGACGCTGATGCTGCGCCTCGCCCGCGCCTATGACGAGGCGGCCGCCGGCAACGAGCAGGCCCGCGCCTTTGCGCGGCTCGCCACCGCGGCCGCGAAGTACTGGGTGTGCAAGCGTGCCGTGGCGGTCACCGGCGAGGCCATGGAGTGCCTCGGCGGTGCCGGCTACGTCGAGGAATCGACGATGCCGCGCCTCTACCGCGAGGCGCCGGTCAACTCGATCTGGGAAGGCTCCGGCAACGTGATCTGCCTCGACGTGCTGCGCGCGGTGGCGAAGGAACCGGCCTGCGTCGACGCCGTGTTCGCCGACCTGGCGCTCGCCCGGGGCGACCGCCGCCTCGACGCGTTCGCCGACGACCTGCGCGCCGACCTCGCTCACGCCGTGCGCGCTCGCGAGGAAGCCGCCGCGCGGCGCCTCACCGGCCGGCTGGCGCGGGCGCTGCAGGCCGCGCTCCTGCGCCGCCACGCGCCATCGAGCGTGGCCGACGCGTTCATCGCGTCGCGGATCGCGGCCGAACCGGGCGAGTTCGGGACACTCCCCGCGGGGCTCGACCTGGCTGCGCTCGCGCAACGGGTTCGCGTCCGGAGTGCCGAGTAACGCCGACAGCGCGAGCGGCGAGGAGGAGGCCCGAAGGCCTGCAACGCGGCCAGTTCCTGGTGCCTGGTCCTAGCTGGAGGGGTCCGACGCCCTGCCGGGCGAGACAGCCGGCTCCGCGGCCGCCGGCGCCCGCTGAACGACGACGATCGTGGCGTCATCGGCCCAGGGCCGCCCATCGCCGAACGCGAAGGACGCCTGGAACAGGCTGTCCAGGATGCCGCGAGACGACCGCCCGCGCAGGTCGCGCGCGAGCGCCGTGAACCGCTCGAGACCGTAGAACTCTCCGTCGACGCCGGTCCGTTCGAGGATGCCGTCGGTGCACATCACCAGCAGATCGCCGGGCTCGAGCCGGGCGTAGCCCCGCTCGAACCGGACCTCCGCGAGCGGGCCGATGACGGTGCCGCCGGCGCGAAGCTGGTGGTCGCCATCGGCACCGCCGGCGGCGCCGCGCAGCAGCACCGGGGGCTGCTGGCCGGCGTTGACGTAGATGAGCGTGCCGTTGCGCTCCAGCTCGCCGTAGAACACGCTGACGAAGCGGCTCGTGAGCCGCGAGCGGTGGATCACGCGATTGAGCTTCTCGAACACGTGCGTGATCTTCAGCTCCTTCTCGACGCCCATCCGCAGTCCGGTGACGACGTCGCGCACCAGGAGCGCGGCGGGAAGGCCGTGGCCGCTCGCGTCGCCGATGGCGATCCCCAGCACGCCCTCGTCGAGCTCGTGAAAGTCGTAGAAATCGCCGCCCACCTCCTCGGCGGCCACCGAGCGGCACGCGATGTCGTACCCGGCAAACAGCGGCGGCTCGGTGACGAGCAGCGATCGCTGAATCTCGGCCGCCTCGCGCATGCTGCCGCGGACGCGCGCGTCCACGAGTCGGGCGTCGAGCGCGGCGCGCACGGTGTTGAGCGTGAAGTCCAGCTCGTCGCGCTGCCAGCCCTCGTCGAGCAGGAAGAGGAAGAGGAAGCGGGGCGGCTGATCGCCGGTGACGAGCCCCGCCGACACGCCGTACGGCAGCAGGTCGTGCCGGGCGGGGGAGATGTCGGCGCCCGGGGCATCGAAGAGGTAGACGCGGTGGCGGAGCAGTGCGAGGACCGGCGGCGCGTCGAGCGGCAGCTTGCTCGCCACCGGGCCGCCAGGATGGCCGGCCACCCGCGCCAGTGCGAAGTGCTCGTCGCGTTCGACATAGAGGAGGCCGGCGCGCAGCCGCAGGTCGCCGTGGAGGCTCGCGTAGCACGCGTCGAGGAACGACTCGAGCAGGCGCGGCTGCGAGCGCCGCGACCGCAGCGTGCCGAACACCGCATCGAGGCGGCGGTAGAGGAGCTTGGCAGTGTCCATCGGCTACCAGGGCATCGGCGAGACCACGCCCTCGTACACGATCCGGCAGGTCCGCCCGGCGAGGTGGCCACCCTCGAAGGCGCCCTCACCCGCGAGGGTGACGCGGCCCTCGGCGTCGAGGGGCGCGCCGCCGCGAGCCCGGGTGGCGAGCGTGATGGCGAGCCTGCTGTCCTCCTCGTAGAAGGGCAGATCCACGGAGTGGTCGAACATCAGGACGACGGGAATGGCGAAGTGACCGTCGCGCGAGAGCGTCCCCGGCCGGGCCGAGAGGAGATGCACGGCTGTTTGGTTGTTCACCGAGGTCGGCCCCACCTTCGCCTGGTACTGGCCGGTCTCGATGCCGGGGAACTCGACGAGGGTGACCGCGTCGCGCGCCCCCGAGAACACGATGTCGCAGGAGAGAGGATAGGCCTCCTGCAGCACCTCGGCCGGGATCCCCGGGATCTCCAGCCGGCAGTTGCCGTCGAACACCGCCGCGAGTGCCGTATGCCGCTTCGCCACGCCCTCGATCCTACTCCGGGTCCCGGCCTGGCCACGACCGCGCGGTGTCCCCGACTCCACCTCTGGCGGACGCCGTGCCGTCGGTGCCGCCATATACTGTCTCAGTTCCTCCCGCCCCCTCCACCAGCGGGCCATGCCTTCTCTGCCACGCCAACCTGCCGCCCCGCGCGAGGAGCACGCCGCGTGCGGCATCGGGTTCCTCGCCTCCCGTAAGGGCGTCGCCGAGCGCGCGCTCGTCGAGATGGCGCTCGACCTCTGCCGCCAGTTCGACCACCGCGGGGCGCCCGGGCACGGCGCGGGCCTGCTGCTCGACATCCCGTGGGCCCTGCTCCTCGACCGCTTCCCCGAGCACTCCCGGGTCATCGCCCAGCGGGACGCGGCGCTCGGCACCTTCTTCCTTCCTTTCGACGCGCGGGTGCGCCGGCACTGCGTGGAGACGATCGAGGACCTCGCCGCCCTCTGCAGCGCCGACGTGCTCGGCTGGGCCGACGTGCCGTTCAACGTCGAGGCGCTTCCCCCCGGGTCGGCAGCCCGGCGGACGGCGCCCGTGGTGCGCCAGGCGCTGTTCCGGCGGCCGCCCGGACTCGGTGAGGAGGGATGGTTCGCGTGCCGGTACCTCCTGCGGCTCGCGCTCGACGAGGTGTTGTCGGTCTCGGCCGGGTCCGAGTTCGCCGTGTCGAGCCTCTCGAACCGCACGGTGGTTTACCGCGGCCTTGCCGCGCTCTCGCGCATCGGCGACCTCTATCCCGATCTGCGCGACGAGCAGGTCGCCTCGCGCTTCGTGTTGTTCCACAGCCGCTACTCGACCAACACCACCACCTCGTGGCGCCGCGCGCAGCCCTTCTGGGCGCTCGCGCACAACGGCGAGATCGCCACCATCCGCGGCAACGTCGCGTGGATGCACGCCATTGGCGGCGACCTCCTGCGCAGGCTCGTGGCACGGCACCCTTCCCTCAAGCGGATCGCCGCGCGCGTGACCTCCGTGATCTGCAGCGGCGGGTCCGACAGCGCCAACCTCGACGACATGCTCCTCGCGCTGATGGCGGGCGGCCTCACCATGGCGCAGGGACTGCTCGCGCTGCTGCCCGAGGCGCCATCGATGTCGCGGGGTGAGCCGGCGCTCGCGGCCTTCCACGAGGCGATGGCCGTGCTGCTCGGCGCCTGCGACGGCCCGGCGGCGATCGTCGCCTGCGACGGCAGCCACGCCGTGGCGCACCTCGACCGCAACGGCTTGCGGCCACTATGGGTGACAACGACGCGGGACTACGCGCTGGCATCGAGCGAGCTGACGGGGACCGTGGATCTCGGGCCCGTCGAGATGCGGCGCGTGTTCGGCCCGGGCGACACCGCCATCGTGTCGCTCGGCACGGGCGAGGTGCTGCTCACCGAGGCCGTGCACCGTGTCTTGTCGCGCCTGCCCTTCCCGGTGCCGTCTGGCCGGACCGACGGCCGCGCGCTGCCGCCAGGCGGCGGCCCGGGCGGCGCGGCGGAGATCGCGGCGGACGGGAACGCGCTGCGGTGCCTCCAGCGCGCCTTTGGCATGACGCGAGACGACCTCGAGATCGTGCTGCAGCCGCTCGCCGAGACGGGAAAGCTGCCGGTGGGCTCGATGGGCGACGACACGCCGCCGGCGGCGCTGCTCGACGCGCTGCCGCGGCGGCCCGAGGACTACTTCGCGCTGCGCTTCGCGCAGGAGACGAGCCCGCCAATCGACCCCATCCGCGACGCGTGGGTGTTCGAGACCAGCGTGGCGCTCGGCGATCGATCGGGGTTGTGGAACGAGGCCCGTGGGCCGCACTACGTGTTCCCGCATCGGATCCTCTCCACGGGGGAACTGCGCTGGCTCGCGGCGCAGCCGCAGGTGAGGCGGGTCGACCTCACGGTGCCGTCCGAGGGAGTCGAGGCGGGGTTCGAACCCGCGATTGCGCGGCTCGTGGCGGAGGGGCTCGACGCGGCGCGCGACGCGGCCGTGCTGATCCTGTCGGACCGTGGCGTGGACGCGGCGCGGGTCGCCGTGCCGGCGCTGCGCGTCGCGAGCCGGCTGCACCACGCCATCGTCGCCGCCGGCCTCCGGCACATGGTCGGCCTCGTCGTCGACACGGGCGCGTGGGACGTGCACCATTGTGCGCTGCTCGTGGCGCTCGGGGCCGACGCCGTGTGCCCGTGGCTCGGCTGTGCGACGGCTGGCGCGCGTGCGGCCACCTACCTGTCGGGCGTGCGGACCGGCTTCCTCGAGGCGATGTCGATGACCGGCGTGACGCCGGCTTCGGCGTACTGCGGCGCGAAGCTCGTCGAGGCGGTGGGGCTCGACCCGGCCTATGCCGCAATCGAGTTCCCCGGCGTGGCCGTGCACCTAGGCGGCATCGGACCCCGCGTGCTCGATGCGGAGTGGATCGCCTTCCACCGGGCGGCGTTCGGCGAGTCTCCGTCTCGAGGGATCGGTCAGCCCGGGACGTACCACGCCGTCGGTGCCGAAGCAGTCGATCAACCTGGAGGGCGCCGCGCCGTCAGCGCCGAGGCGGTCGGTCCGTCGCCGGCCGACGTCCGTCTTCCCGACGTCGGCGAGTTCCGCTTCCGTCACGGCGGGAGGCCGCACTTCCACGCGCCCGACACGGTTCGCGCGCTTCACGCGGTGTCGGGCGTGGCGGGGCGGGCGCAGCGGGGCGCCGGCCCCGGGGCGGTGCGTGCTGTTGTCACAGCAACCACGGCGCGGGCGGCTGCGGCCGCCGATGCGCGCCGCGCCGAGGCGGCTGCCGCGTACGACACGTTCCGCACGGCCGTGGCCGTGCGCGAGCCGGTCACGATCCTGGACCTGCTGCGCGTGAAGCCGGGAAGCCCCCTCCCCCTCGACCAGGTGGAGCACGAGGCGCACATTCTGTGGCGCTTCCTGGTGCCGGGCATGAGCGAGGGTGCGCTGTCCGAGCCGGCGCACCGTGCAATCGCCCGAGCCATGAACGTGGTGCGGCGGTACTGCCAGTGGCACTTCCGTCGCGCCGGCGTGACGCCGCCCGCCGGCAGCGGGCCACTCGCCAACAGCGGCGAGGGTGGCTTCGACAAGGGGCGAATCGGCGGGCCCGAGGGCAACCGCAGCGTGCAGTACGCCGGCGCGCGCTTCACGATCACCCCCGAGACGGCCGCGCGCGCGCCCGAGGCGGAGGTGAAGTTCGCCCAGGGCGCCAAGCCGGGCAAAGGCGGCCAGCTGCCGGGCCGAAAGGTGTCGCGCCGCGTCGCGCAGCAGCGCGGCTGCGAGCCAGGGTTCGAGCTGGTGTCGCCGCCCGTCAACCACAACCTGTACTCCATCGAGGACGTGAAGCTGATGGTGGAGAGCTGGCGCCACCTGAACCCGGCCGTGTGGTGCGCGCTCAAGTACGTGGCGACCGACGGCGTCGAGCTGGTGTGCATGGGCGGGGTGAACGCCGGCGCGAACCGGCTGCACCTCTCCGACGGCTGCGGCGGCACGGGCGCCGCCAAGCGTGTGGACCAGAAGCACGCGGGCGTGCCGGTCGCCGCGGTGCTGCCGGCCGTGCACGACCTGCTGTTGGAGGAGGGCGTGCGCGACCACGTCGAGATCAGCGTGGATGGCGGCATCCAGACCGGCGAGCAGGTGGTGAAGCTCGCGCTGCTCGGCGCCGACCGCTTCGGCTTCGGGACGAGCGTGCTCATCGCGCTGGGCTGCGCCATGCTGCGGCAGTGCCACCTGGCCGGCCCGCATCCCGCCGATCCCGCGGGCATCCGCCGCATCGGCTGCACGACGGGGGTGGCCACCCAGGACCCCGCGCTCGTGGCCCGCTTTGCGGGACGGGCCTCACACGTGGTGCGGTACCTGCGCGCCGTGGCCCGCGACGTGCGCGAGCAGCTCGCCTGCGCGGGTGTGCGCCAGCTCGGCGATGTCGTTGGCCGCCGCGACCTGCTCGAGCGCCGCCCGGGCCTCGCCGGCAAGGCCGCTGCCCTCGACGTGGCGCACCTCGTCTCGGCCCCTCCCGCGCGCGTGTCCCACCGGCGGCTCCTCCGGCAGAGCCAGCTGCACCTGCCGCCCGCCCGGGTGCGCGAGGACGAGGCGGCCGCCCGTGCGATGGCGGGCGAGGCCGTGGAGGTCCGGCAGCGCCTCACCAACGCGGATCGCGCGGTGGGCGTCGGGGCCGCGGGCGAGATCGCGCGGCGATTCGGTGACGGTGGACTGCCGGCTGGCCGCCTGCGGCTCCACCATCGCGGGGCCGCCGGCCACTTCTACGCCGCGTACGCGGTCGACGGCCTCGAGTTCGACCTGCGCGGCGTCGTCGCCGACTCCTGCTTCACGGCGGCGTACGGCGGGCTGCTCGTCATCGCCCCGGATGCCGACGAGCCGGCCGGCCTGGCCGTGGCCGGCAACACCTTCGCGTACGGCGCGCGCGGCGGCCGCGCGTACGTGGCCGGCACGGCGGGCAACCGCTTCGGCGTCTGCTTGAGGAAGAACCACGAGGGCGGTGGTCCACGCCTCGTGGTGGAAGGGGTGGCGGCAAACGCCTTCCAGTACATGACGGGCGGCATGGCGCTCGTGCTCGGCCCGGCCGGCTTCAACCTGGGCGCCGGCATGACGGGCGGGCGGGTCTACCTGCTCGATCACGACCCGGCCATGCTCAACACCGACTATGTGGCCGCAACGCCGCTCGACGTCGATGACGAGGCGCTCGTCCGTGCGCTGCTCGACGAGCAGGTTGCCCACACCGGGAGCCTCGTGGCCCGTGGCCTGCTCGCGGCGTTCGACCCGGCGCGGTTCGTCCGGGTGGCGACGCGGCTGCTCGCGGAGCCGGTGGCGTGAGCACGTATACTCTCAGTCGGCCAGCCTCTCAGTCTGCCGGTCTCCTCGACTGCCCGGTCCCTCAGCCCGTCGGCTGGTGATTGTGCGATCGACTGACCGGCCGACCGACCGACTGACCAGCCCATCGACTGACCGATCGAGCGACTGATCGACCGAGCGATTGATCGACCTCCATGCACTGCCCCGCCTGCCACGCCGAGATCGATGCCACCGCGTCGTGGTGTCCGCAGTGCGGGGCACGGCAGGCGGCGTCCGGCGTGGGTGGCCTCTCGCGCGGGGACAGCGCCGCCGGGGCCGCAGCCGATGCGACCATCGCGACCCCGGCGCCTGCGGCGTCGCGTCCAGGCGGGGACGCCGGCACGCCCTCCGTCACGCCGCCCGTCCTCCATCCCGGGTCCGACCTCGGGACGCGCTACCGCATCGAGGCCGTCCTCGGCGAGGGCGGCATGGGGACGGTGTTCCGCGCGCGCGACCGCGAGCTCGATCGCACCGTCGCCATCAAGGTCATTCGTCCCGTGTTCCTCGACGAGCCCGGCGTCCTGCAGCGCTTCAAGCAGGAGCTGCTGCTCGGCTCGAAGGTGTCGCACCGCCACATCCTGCGCATCCACGATCTCGGAGACGTCGGCGGGCTGAAGTTCATCTCCATGGCGTTCGTGGACGGCGAGGACCTCCACGCGACCCTCCGCCGGGAAGGACGCCTCCCGATCGACCGCGCGGTCCGCATCGGCCGCCAGATCGCCGAGGCGCTCGAGGCCGCGCACCGCGAGGGCGTGGTGCACCGCGATCTCAAGCCGCACAACATCCTCGTCGATCGCGGCGACGAGGTGCGGGTCTCGGACTTCGGCCTTGCGAAGTCGCTCGAGAGCGCGGCGGGCGGGATGACACGCACGGGCGAGCTGCTCGGCACGCCGCGGTACATGGCGCCCGAACAGGTGGAGGGCGGCCCTCTCGATCACCGCGCGGACCTCTACGCCCTGGGGCTGATCCTCTACGAGATGGTGACCGGCGACGTCCCGTTCCGCGGCGACTCGGCCATCCAGGAGCTGCTCGCGCGCGTGCGCGGCGAGGCGCCCGACGCGCGCACGATCAACGCGGAGGTGCCCGGCCCTCTCGCGGCCGTCATTGCCCGCTGCCTCGCCCGGTCGCCGGCCGACCGGTTCCAGTCGGCGAGCGAGGTGCTCGAGGCGCTGTCCGCATCGGTTGGTACATCATCCGGATCGGTCCGGTCTCAGGCGGGCCCGCTCGACGCGACGAGGATGGGCGGCCTCGTCGGCAGCGGAGGGAGCCGCGCCGCTGGCCCGGTCGACGCGGAGGGAACGCGGGCTGGCACCCTCTGGCCACGCCGGCTCGTCATGGCCGGCCTGCTCGCCGCCGTTCTGGCCGGCGGGGGGTTCCTGGCCTTCCGGCTGGCGGGTGGCCGCGAGGCCTCCCCCGAACGCGCCACGGAGCCCGCCACCACGGCCCCGGGCCTTGCGGTCCCTGCCGCGGCGGAGCGCCACCTCGCCGTGCTGCCCTTCCGCGTGCTCGGCGACAAGGCGCTCCAATACCTCGCCGACGGCCTCGAGGAGGCGCTCTCCTCGAAGCTGTTCCAGCTGAACCAGCTTCGTGTGGCGTCCACGCGCGACGTGCTCGAGGCAGGGCCGTTCGAGTCGGTCGAGAAGGCGGGCCGCGCGCTCGGCGCCACGCTCGTCGTCGAGGGCACGCTGCAGGTGGCCGGCGACCGCCTGCGTGTCGTCGTCAATCTGCACGACGTGCCGGCGGGCCGGCGGATCTGGAGCCAGCAGTTCACGGGGCTCGCCGCCGACCTGTTCACGCTCGAGGATCAAGTGCACGCCGAGCTCGTCCAGGCGCTCGCGCTCGAGGCGACGACCGACATCCTCGCGCGAAGCGCCGTGCGCCCCACGGCCAACATCGAGGCCTACGACTTCTACCTCCGCGGCCGCACGGCCCTCCGCGCCGAGAACGAGCCCGGCGCGCTCAAGAAGGCGGTTGGGCTCTTCGAGCAGGCCGTCCGCAAGGATCCCGTCTTCGCGCTGGCGTACACGGGCCTGGCCGACGCGAGCCTGCGGCTCTACAGCGAGACCAAGGACCGGCTCTGGGCCGACCGTGCGCTTGCCTCCGCGCAGCGCGCGCGCGACCTCAGCGAGCAGCTGCCCGAGGTCCACCTCGCCCTCGGCGCGGTCTACACGGCCACGGGCCGCCGGCCCGAGGCGGTGGCCGAGCTGAAGCGCGCGCTCGAGCTGGCCCCCGGGTCCGACGAGGCACACCGCCGGCTCGCCAACGCCTACCGCGCGCTCGGCCGGCGCGAGGAGGCGGTGGCCGCGGCGCGGCGCGCCACCGACATCAACCCCTACTTCTGGCGGAACCACAACACGCTCGGGGCCACCTGCCTTCAGTTCGGCGAGGTGGAGTGCGCCGCCGCGGCCTTCACCCGCGTGGTGGAGCTCGAGCCCGACAACCCCGTCGGGCACGAGAACCTCGGTGCCGTCTACAACCGGCAGGGCCGCTGGGAAGCGGCCGCGGCCGCCTTCGAGAAGGCGCTGGCGCTGCAGCCGCACTGGCTCACCTACTCGAACCTCGGGTCGGTGTACTTCTTCATGCGCCGGTACGCCGATGCGGTGCGCGCCTTCGAGAAGGCCAGCGCCATGAACCCGAACGACTCGGTGACGCTTGGCAACCTCGCCGACGCGCAGCGCTGGTCGGGCCAGGCCGCGGCGGCGCGGCAGACCTACCAGCGGGCCATCGCGCTCGCGTTCAAGGAACTGCAGGTGAACCCGCGCGACGCCGCGACGATCGCAACCGTGGCGCTCTACTATGCCAAGAGCGCCGAGGCGAAGCGAGCCGACGAGTTCATCGCGCGCGCGCGGACGATCGACGGGACCGACGTGACGCTGATCTACCAGCACGCCGTCGTCGACGCCCTCGCCGGCCGCACCGATGACGCGCTCGCGCACCTCGAGCGGGCGCTCGCCGGCGGCTATTCGGCACGCGAGGCGCAGAACGACCCCGAACTGGGCGCGCTCGCCAAGGACCCGCGCTTCGCGCAGGTCATCGCGAAGCACGGGACGTGAGGCCAGGGCCCAGCCCTAACCGCAATCCGTCAAGACCGGTGCCGGTTCCTGGTACTTGGTTCTTCGTTCGTGGTCCGGCCTTGGTGCCTCGTTCGTGGTGCCGAGTCCCGACGGCCTCACCCTCACGTCACGCCACCGGCGGTGACGCGACCGTCGGTCCGGCGGCGTGACGCACGAACCTCGCACCACGCACGCAGAACGGACCAAGGGGGCCGGCGCTCCGGTCCCCCTGTGGCGCAGCGGCCCAGCGCCGTGCGGCGCCGTCTTCAGTGCTGTGCGGCACCGCGCCGCCGGCGCAGGCCCGCAAACACGGCCGCGACCGCGAGCAGGCCCAGCACGCCGGGCTCGGGGGCCGCGATGGTCACGGTGATCCCGGTGCCGCTCGGGAAGCCGACCAGCTCGATGACGAACTCGCCGCCGAAGCAAGAGTCACCGTCGCAGACCGCCGAGGAAATCCCGCGCCCGCCGGCAAAGAGGGCGCCAGCGGGCGAGATCGAGGCCAGGCCGAAGAGGCCATCCGGGTCCTCGATGAAGAAGGCGAGTGGGCCCGGGTCGGGCGGGATGGCGAAGAACAGGTCGATGAGGGCGATCGTTCTGCCCGTCAGGTTCTGGAACGAGCAGGCCACGAGGGGCAGTTCCGTGGCGCTGTCGGTGCCGGTGAAGCAGTCGATCCCTGAACCGTCGGGGTCACCGGGGAAGGCGCCGAAGTCATAGGTGAACGGCAGGCCCGTAATCGGGATCGAGTCGCCGCCCTCACGGACGCGGACAATCGGGTCGATGATGGGCTCGGCCAGGGCATCGGCCGCGAACATTGAGCAGAGCAGCAGCGCACCGAGGGCCGCGCGCCGCGCGGCGGTGGACATCCACACGGGTGACCTCCAGACTCCAGCCGGACACGAACGCGCGCCCGTGGTTGAGAAAGGCGGTTGACCGTAGCTGCAAGTCCGGCGCCAGTCAGACGATCGCGTGAGCGTGGCAGCCCCCGCTGCCGCGTGCGGAGAAGGTCTTCGTCCGGCAGACCGAAGGCCCACAGGAGCAGGCACTCGACAAGCTGGCCGGCAGGCCCTGAGGCCTGCCGGCTGGCCAGGTCGACGGCGTCGGTCGCCTTACTGCACCGTCAGCGTCTTCGACTTCGTCTTCTCGTTGGCCGTGGCCTTGATCGCGACGGATCTCGGCGCCACGACGTCAACCGTGGCGACCCCGAACGAACCGCTCTTGACCCACACCGGAATCACGATGCTGGCCACCGTGGGCCACGCCAACGAGCGGTTGCTCGTCGCCAGGAAGACCGTGATTGGCTCAGGCGCCGCGTTGCATTCGAGCGTGACCTGGCCCGTCACCCTGCCGGGGCCGATGACGGGGTTGGGCGTCAGGGTGAGGGTCTTCACGGTCATCGGCCGGACCGCGAGGCCGCCGCTGGCCGACACGCCGCCCGCGCCGCCGAAGCTCACCGTGACAGTGCCGTTCTGCTTGGATATCACGGGCACGGTCGGGATCGTGACCGTCTTCGAGGTGACGCCCTGGGCGAGCGCGACGGTGGCCGGCGGGCTGGCCGCAGGGACGGTGTCTGTGATGTCCACGGTCATGCCCCCGACTGGAGCCGGCGGCGCGAGTGTGATCACGCCCTTTGCCGGCAGGCAGCCCGCCACGCCCGCCACAGGCTTGACGATGAGCGCGAGGGTGCCCATCAGCCTCAGGGTGTAGCTCCCGGTGTCGATCCCGTACGAGGTCACCTCGATCGTGTAGGTGCCCGTCGAGGGCAGCGTGAAGTACCCGGTGCCGGCCGGGATGCGCGGGTTGAGTGACCCGGTGCCATCATCGTTGGCCGCAATGACCACGCCCGAGGCGTTCAGCAGGTACAGATAACCGTCGAGGTCGCTCGAGGCAGCCATGATCGCGATCTGCTGGCCGGCGTTCCCGCTGAAGCTGAAGCGATCGGCATACGGCCGCAGGTCGGTTTGCACCACGCGCACGGGCGACAGGCAGTCGCTCGTGGCGAGCGACCCGCTGGCGCTGCCCCACATGCCGACCGGGCTCACGCCGAGGCTCAGGCACCCCGCGGCCTGCGAGATGGTGTGGGTGAGGCCGGCGGCCGTGATGTGGCCGGTGCGCGCGGCGCCGGTGTTGGCCGCCACGCGGTACGACACCGTGCCGCTGCCCGTTCCGCTCGCGCCGGCCGTGATCGTGACCCACGACGCGTCGTCGGTCGCCGTCCACGTGCAGGCGCTGCCAGTCGTGACGACGCTGACCGTGCCGATCGCGCCCGTCTTCTGCACG
>Ga0114939_10000549_pt1 | contig 31295 bp, 21 predicted proteins | sample AshMeaCrysSpring_FD_87196 | JGI IMG/M metagenome (GOLD analysis project Ga0114939, IMG submission 87196) | Groundwater microbial communities from Big Spring, Nevada to study Microbial Dark Matter (Phase II) - Ash Meadows Crystal Spring | ecosystem: Environmental > Aquatic > Deep subsurface >...
GGCGACTCCGAGGCGGAGACGAAATCAGCGAACAAGCGTTACTGATCGGAGCGCACATCGATCATCTGGGTAAGGGACTGGGGCGATCCGGCAGCCTTGCCCGCGATGACGAACGTGAATTGATTCATTTCGGCGCGGACGACAACGCCAGCGGGGTCGCCGCGTTGCTGGAGATCGCACAGTATCTGGCCGCGGAAAAGAAGGCAGGCCGGCTCAACATGCAACGGGATCTCCTGATCGCTGCATGGTCGGGGGAGGAAATGGGCTTGTTTGGTTCCGAAGCGTATGCGCGAACTCTGGCCAGCGCGATGTCGGCTTCGGCTCCCAAGGACGATGTCCACGCCCAGCTGTTCACCGCTGACGGACCGCTGTATCCGTATGTATCGGCCTACCTGAATCTAGATATGGTGGGCAGACTCCGCGAGAAACTGGTAGTGCAGGGACTCGCTTCTTCATCCGCCTGGAACGCCATCGTTCAACAACGGAACGTGCCGGTTGGACTGACGTTGCAGCTTGATCCGGCCTCCAGCAACTTGCCTACGGACGCGGCGACTTTCTTCAAGCGAGGAGTACCGATTCTGTCGGCCTTCACGGGCGCTCATGAGGAATACCATACGCCGCGCGATCAACCCCATCTGCTGAACTATGAAGGCGCTTCGAAGATCGCCCAGCTGTTTGCCCTGGTAGCACGCGGGCTGTTGCAAGAGAAGCAACCGCCGTTGTTCGATCCAAGTGAAGAGCCCGTTCAGCAGACCGTGCCTCGCGCCCGATTGACCGCCTTTCTCGGAACCGTTCCTGACTACGTGACTGGTGACATCAAGGGTGTCAAACTGTCGGGAGTCAAGAAGGGCGGCCCTGCCGAGCTGGCTGGTGTCAAGGGTGGCGACATCATCACGGAACTTGGCGGACGGAAGATCGAAAATATCTACGACTACACCTATGCGATCGAAGGTTTGAAGATCGGCGAGACGACGACGATCGTCGTCCAGCGCGATGGTCAGCCCGTCGAGCTCAAGGTGACGCCAACGCCTCGCGAATAGTCATGGCGTCGTAGGCTTTCGATCGAACGGGTGACGAGCGGCTGCTCGAGCATCAACGCGCAGAGCCGTTAGACGAACAGGTGGCGAAGCGGCTGGCCCTCGCCGATCTTCAGCGGGCGCTGCACGGGAGTCATCAGCTCCAAGTCATAGGGAATTCCCAGCGCCGTGAGCATCGTGGCATGCAGGTCCGCCACCGTGACTGGATCCTTCACCAGCGCCGCCGGATTCTCGGCATCCTTCGGTGGATCGGGATTCGTCTCACCATGGACTGCTCCCCCTCGTATGCCACAGCCCGCCAAGGCCATGCTGAAGCCATGGGGCCAGTGATCACGCCCGCCCGCCGGATTGATGTTTGGCGTTCGACCAAACTCACCCCCGCAGACAACCAGCGTGTCGTCCAGCAGCTCGCGTTCGGCAAGCGTTTCGATCAGTGCCGCCAACGGACCATCCAGGCGCTGACAAGCAGACCGTTGAAGTGAATCGTTATTGATGTGGGAATCCCAGCCGCCGAAATTGACCTCCACGCAGCGAACCCCTGCTTCGATCAGGCGGATAGCCGCCAGGCAGGCGCGCCCTTCGGCGGAATCTCCGAATCGTGACTGAATGTCGGATGACTCTTGTCGAACGTCGAAGGCCTTCAACTGCTCGCTGTCCATCATCCGCATCGCTGCCTGGGTCGCAGCCATATGGAGTGTTCGCTGGTCGTCAACGTTTACCAGCCGTTGTCGAGCGAATTCAGGCTCCATGACGCTGAGCAAATTGTCCAGCCTTCGTTGCAGTCGTGTCGGGTCAACACGCGCCGTCACATCCGGAATCGGTGAACCGGGATCAGGCACAATAAACGCGTCGTACCTCGCACCGAGGTAACCGCCGCGACCAGGCCACTGCGTTGGCAGGATCGACATATGCCGGGGTATGTCTGCTCCGCCTTGTAACTGGTGACATACAATCGCGCCGATCGACGGATGAATCACGGTTGGGTCGGGACGATAGCCCGTCTTAATGTTGTAGATAGCCCGCTCGTGATCGCCTTCCTTGCTGGTCATGCTGCGGACCAGAGCGATGCGATGCATCTGTTCGGCAGTGCGGGGCAATGTGTCGGCGATCACAATGTCGCGAGCTGAAGTCGCCAAGCCCTTGACCGTACCGCCGATCGGTGAGCCTGGATGGGGATCAAACGATTCCAACTGGCTTGGTCCGCCGTCCAGCCAGACCACAATCAACGAGCGAGGCCGGCGACCAGGAGTCGACTCTGCGGCACGTGCCAGCCGCGTGGCCAGCGGCGTGAGCCAAAAGGCAGCCCCTGATCGCAGGATGGTTCTACGCGAAAGGTGAGCCGCCGATCCGCAGCCGCTGTCGAGCATCGCGTGAGATGAGCTCATCGTTTTCAAGTCCGAATTCGGGAGAGTTTCTTTTGCCTTGACGCGTGCCAGGAACGCGGCCGATGCCACGACAGATCGACTCCGTGTCACCGTTGGACCAACACCAACGGCTGCATTGCCGCCGTGGATGTCTCGTGCCAATCGAGCAGCCGTGGCGAAGGATAGCAGACGGCCGGTTCGATGAACTGCATCTAGTGGTTCCAGGAAAATTCGCTGCAGTTGAGCAGCACCCAATACTGATCTTCAATCGCCCGACCGCGCGCACCCTCTGCGGAAGCGGCCGTGAGCTGTGGCAGAAAATGAGCCGCTTCCTTTTCGGATGGCAGTCGATTGAGCACAGCCAGAAAGATCGACTCAAGGGCTTGCTCGTCGGTCCGCGCCAGAATGTTGATCTGCGAGCTGGCATTCAGCACAGGGTTCTCTTCCGTCCGCTCACCGACCACCTGCCCGTTCATCAAGATCAATCGCTGGGTAACCGTCACGCTATCCTGACGAAATTGATCTTCTCCCGTATCCCCGTAACGGGTCAGAAAATCATTCGTTTGCGTGAACTTGATCAATCGTTCCAGCAACGACGAGTCCGCGTCGATCGCAGTCAGGCGGGCTGCCTGAATGATCGTCCCCGCGACCTGTTCAGGCCGCAGTCGCGTCAGAGGAAACACGGCCCATTGAGCTTCGATCTCGGGCGTGACTTCGAAATCGGCTCGACTGTCCAAGCGAAATGCCCGCGTTCGCGTGATCACTCGAATCAAGCGGCGGATATCAAACCCGTGCGCGACGAAGTCATCTGCCAGCGCGTTGAGCGCCTCCGAGCCGGGCGCGTGCAGCGGAATATCGTCGACAGGCTCCACGAGGGGCTTGCCGGTGACCAGAGCCCAAATTCGATTCGTGGCGGCACGGGCTGCTTGCCGATTTTGCGGCGAGGTAATCCAGCCCGCCAATCGCTCGCGCGGCGAGCCGTCCGCAGGGAGATATTCTGCGCCGTACGGTACGGCGGGCTCAATCGTCTCCGCCTTGTCCTCATGAAGCAGCTGGTAATCGTAAGGCTTCCCGTCGTCGTATACGCCCCGCAACCCATTGAGCGTTGCGCCGGAATAGAAAGCCGCCAGGCGATGGAAGTCGATCTGCTGGCCATCCCGTGCCTCATCGCCCAATGAGACATTCCCCAGGAAATCGTCGTGGCATTGAAGACAATCGATGCGCACACCAAGCATCGAGCGCGATGTGCGGCCCGCCAGACGAATCGGATCCCCACGGTTTTCCTGCACCGTGTTGTACGTCGAGGTCAAGAAATTGACTGCCGGCTTGTCGGTAAAGAACCCGTTGGCAGTCACCATTTCGCGCACGATTTGATCGTACGGTCGACCACCGGCAAGTTGATCGCTCAGCCACGTATTGAAGCGGCGGCGACGAAACAAGATGAACGGTCCGTCCTCGTTTCCTACCCAGGAACGACTCAGCCGTTCAGCGAAGTAGCTACTCCAGCGAGGGTCGCCAAGGAGTTTTTCTACCCAGGCGTCGACACGATGCGGCTCCGGAAGAGCCTCCAGTTCGCGGAGCTCTTCCAGGGAGACCCCCGTGCCGATCAATCCCAACGCGACCCGACGGCTGACGGTTCGCCAGTCGGCTGGTCCGGACGGCTCCAGCGCAGCCGCCTGCCATGTGTTTTCGAACACGGCATCGACGGCCGCCACGCTGGCGGTCAGCGATGGATCAATGACCTCCCGTTTCCAGGATTCATCGCGGGTCCCTTCCCGTCGCGACAGGCCGCTGGTTAAGTAACCGACGGTTCCGATGGCAAGCACCGCCGGAATGGCGACCCGCAATAACTTGCCCCACCATCGCGGAGGCATGGCGTGCTCTTGAGAAGGATGCCCGGACGATTCAACAAGATCCATGACGCCAGGAGCCGGCTCCCGGACCACGAATCCAATTATTCACTATTTCGCGGGGGCGGAGACCATCTTGGGGGGGCTCAATCACAATTTTCTCGGGCAGGTCTTCCGGCCGAATCCGTCGCGGAACCCAGGTTTGTCTAACGCGCAAGGCCCGGCAAGGTCTGGCCGGACGAGAGGCTCAAAGGGCCAAGACCTGCTTCGGCATTCCTGGCTAGTCGCGCGAAGCTCCCGGCCAGGGTGAATCCAAAACGGGCTTGTTCTCTCGGGCCTGCGGCTACGCGTGAACGAGCATCGGAGCTGTCTGGTAGGCGCGTGACCGGTAGAGGAAATCGATGATGTTTCCTTCGTGGGGCTGCAACCAGTTCAAGCGACTCGTGGGGATCGGTCCAATGTTCAGCCGATCGATCTCGACGCAGTCGGTTGCCGCGGCGATCAGGTTTTCGTCTTGGCTGAGCAGTGTGCAGACCAGAGTCGGGCCGATTCGCTTGAGCATCTCGGCTTGAGAACACTGAACGACACTCACGAAGGGGAACATGTATTCCTTGCTCGCGACCTGACGATCTGGGGAGTCCGCATGCACAACCATCGGCCGCAGATAGGCACAGCGTTCCCGTTCCACGAGCCGCTCGCCGAATCTGGCAGTCAGGTCGCTCACTCCATTTTCAGCAATGTCCTGACCGATCATGTTCCAAGTGCCTTTAGCCATCGCAGGCACGGTGAACGCAGCGAGCTGCGCTGTGGGGTCGGTGGGTGGTTTGACCTCAATGGGTCCGATTCGCTCGGCGAGCGCTTCGGCGATTTCGCGCGTGTGCCGACTGGCCCAAATCCCTGAGCAGTTGATGCAGCTGCGACCGGAGTTGCTGGCAACGCTTTCGACCATCAGGTCCAGATAGTCCTCCCATTGGTCGACGACATCGTCGCCGATCAGGATCTTGCTGAAGCCAGGTCCGTGCGGCTGGACACGCGGATTTCCCGCATACTGCTGCACGGTCTGTGCGCTGCCGAAGATCATCGAGCGACGGCAACCCGTCAGGATGGCGTTGCCCGCATCATGTCCGCCTGGGTACAAGCCAAATGCCTGGGCGGGAATGCCGGCCTCGATATACGCTGCGATGACTCGGTAAGGCGTCCAGGGTTCCTGGGAGCCCGGCTTCAAGGCGAGCCCGATCTGCAGGGGGACGGCTGGAAGCCACAGCGTGTGAACTCCTGGCGAGTTGTTCGGCAGAACCGCGCCCAGTACGGGGGACTGGGCCTGGTAACTGACCAGCACGCCGCGCCCCTCTTCTCCATAGCCACGCTGCAGGATGTGAAGATCCAGGCCGCGCGTCAGAGCTTCGAGAATCGTGTCGATGTTCGCGAGCACGAAGCTGTTCTTCTTCAGGTTGGCACGGCACATGTGCTCGGGAAGGCCTGTGCTGGCCGACTGCTGCCGAACGAACTGGTCGACCGACTGTCGACCGTCGCCCATCGGTAGCTCGGCGTATTCGAACAGCTCGGCGGCGCGCTTGCACTTGGCGATCAAATCCTCCACCGACAACTCGCGGAGAGCCGCACGCGCATTGTCGGCCCGTCGCAAATCGCGCTGCACGATCCCGCCGCCGACCATTCCGATTCGAGCGATCGGTTCGCCCGTATCAAAGTGAACGACCTCGTGAAACTCCAAGGATTCGTAGGGCTGACCCCAACGCAGCGGAGGAAGTGTCAACATCGCTGATCTCTCAAGTCAATTCTGGAAGCTGATACGGCAGGCGATTGCCTTCCGCGGGATGTTTTCTCGGCTCAAATACTTGAACTCGATTCGCAAACCGTCGTGAACTGTCCTGACACAACCGCGGAAGATATCCGCACAGGAACAGGTCCTAGTAAACGCCTACCGTGGTTGTCGATGCGAAGGCCCGGTAAGGACGGACGCCACTGACTCCGTCCCAAGGATACGTGGCAAAGGGAGGTTCCCGTTCCCCCTCATCGCGTTCCAAAAAGCCAGGTACGAAGAACTCGTTGGTCATCGTGTACAGCTTCACTCGCCCCGTCCCGCCCATCGGCACGACTTGCGTGTGGTCTTCGAAGTCGACCACCTCGGTGACGGCCCGCGGTTGGGGCGCGTAGTAGGCAATCTTGTATCCGTCCACAGCCGAGACAGGCTTGCTGCAGGCCAAACCCATCAAGGTGTTGCCATAAGTGGGCGTCATATACACGCCCCCTTTCTCCGGGGGACCACCGAGCAGTTCCTCCACGGCAAACCGCGTCCACTGAGGTGTGAACTCGGTGCCGCCCGAAAAAATTCCCGTGATCCCGGTTTCGGCAATGCTCGTGCCACGTTTGTCGAGCTCTTCGCCGAGGGCTTCGAGCAGCTTGGGCGTTGTGAACATGCACTTGATGTCATGTCCGGCCGTGAGAATGGTGATCGCCTGATCGATGCAGTGCTGCTTGTAGGCTTCCAGGTGTTCCATCCATCCTTTCTTGATCAACTTGATGACCCACCGCGGATCGAGATCGATACAGAAACAGATGCCGCCGCGATACTGGGCCAAATGTTCAATCGCCAGGCGCAACCGCCGAGGTCCGCTCGGGCCCAACATCAGCCAGTTCGAACCCTTGGGGAAATACTTGTCCGGCAGGGTGTGACTGAACATCTCATAGTCAATCCAGTGATCCTCGATCACGATCCGGGATTTCGGAATGCCCGTTGTTCCGCCCGTTTCAAACACGTAGACGGGCTTGTCCTTCAACCCCAGCGGAACCCATCGCCGCATCGGACCCCCACGGAGCCATTCATCTTCGAACAGCGGGAACTTCTTCAGGTCATCGAACGAGCGGACCTCGATCAGCGGGTCAAACTTCAACTCCCGCTTCTTCTCCAGCCAAAACGGGGCACCCGTCGAGTCGTGAAAGTGCCATTGGACGGTTTCGTAGACATGGCGGTCGAGTTGATCGCGAGCGTTTGCAACCAACTGATCAAGATCTGAAGCAGTCGAAGAACTCATCGTTTGACTCAGAGGGCGAAGTCGAGGCGGGTCCAGGATCACTTGCTGCCGGCCAAGGGGGCCACCGCTGGCTCAGCGGCCAAATGCCGAGGCATTCATTGTCGCGGCAGACCCGATCGAAGGGAACCGGCCTCCGCCGGCCACCGCATCCGCCTCCATTATCGCCTCACGCAAAGCCCAGATCGCCGCAGCCTTGGGTCAGGGGCCAGGGAAGAGCTGGGAAACGGGTTGGCCGGAGAAGGCAATCGCTTCGATCCGCGGCCGAGTGTCGCAGGGAACGAGGAGGGGTTATCGGCCATCGTCCGAAGAATTGTCCAAGGATTGAGACTCAAGCCACTGGGCAATCCATCGGAACAACTCACCGCGCGCCGGCTCGTACTGATGATTGGCATTTGCAAACACCGGGACGGAACGCGGGGCGAGAGACGGGCATTCTTGGGCAATCCGAGCCGCATCGGCGAAGCCGGGATTTTCGGATGTCAGCTCGGTCTCCCCAAAAGCAATCACGTGGGGAACGGCGATCCGTGGCAGCATGGGCACCCAGTCGTAACGTGAAGCCGGGCCGTACTTGTCCAAGTAGGTAGTCGGGGCGACTTGCATCGGAAACGGAAAGCGAACGTGGATCAACCTCGTCGGATCGCCCGCTTCAATCGCCCGCTGAGCGTCGCGCAGTGCGCGTTCGTAGTGTTTGACTCGCCGATGTGTCAGGAGTGTTTCGTGGTGCAGTCGGGGAGGCGAAAGCGCGATCGCGCCATGACAACCACACCTTGAAGTCGCTTGACCCGCAAGCGTTGCCAGCAGCTTGATGCCACCAAGGCTGTGTCCGATTCCGTAGATCGGCAGCGAGGGAGTCAATTCATGCAATCGTGCGAACCAGGCAGCCAGGTCGGACGCGGCATCTGACACAGTCTCGACGGCTGCCCCACTGATGATCGGACCGGAGGCTGTATGCAGGTAGCAGAGACTGTCATGACCCCGGGTGTTTGCGAGCAACGCGCGCCAGCCGTGGGCCGCCAGTTCGAAACTGAGCATTCGCAGGAGCGAAGAGTTGTAGAAATTGGCTCCGAAGCCATGAATGACCAGGACGCTGCCTCTTGGCCGCGCTGGTTCATCGAGCAGGAAGCCGTCGAGCCGGATGCCATCGGAGCTGTGGACTTGAACCAGTTCGCCGCGCATCCGTGGATTGTGAAAGCGAGAGATATCCGGCGAGCCTGTTGCACTGCCCTGCCAGAGTGGGTGACCGCGATGGTTGCAAGGCAGGGATTAGACCATCAATTCGAATGCGAGGCAGCGGGCCCGTTGCCATTGGAAGACAGACGGACCACGTTCCGCTTTCGGCTGCGGTAACGCGTGGCACAGCCCGCACCGAGCAGCCCCGTGATGATCAGGGTGCTGGGTTCTGGGACCGGCTGCGGGGGCGTGACGATTCCGCCACCTGTGCCAGGCGGCACAAAAAACAGTCCCGCCAACGGCCAGATCGGGGGTGATCCTCCACCGTACAAACCGCCACCCCCGCCCCCACCCCATCCCTGTGGCTGACAGCAGGAGGTCAACGTCGCTCCGCCGCATGGCTCGCATGGCACTTCCTCATCGGTCACATTGAGGATCTCGAGCATATCAAAGGGCTGGCAGCAGATCTTTTGGAAATCGGGACCGGCATCCGCAGGAATGATCTCGAGGCGGAGGCCCGGCGGAGGCAGTTGATCGTCCGCCGAACGATAACTGACATAACCGAGAGTCTGTTTCAAACCAGCCAGCAGCGGGTGTGGCAACAACTGGAACGTGGCTGCGGCCAATCCGCTGGCTCCGGCCGTTACAAGGCCGTATTCGCCCGCCGGCAACTGCGCGACGCGAAAACTCCCATCGCTCTGGACAACGGTATCTGCCACGACCTCGCCATCCCGCAGGATCCACAGGTGCATGTCTTGCAGAGGCACCCAGACGCCGTCTTGGCGCGGTGGTAACGCGAATCGTCCGGTGAATGATCCATCGTCGTTGGCAAAAACGGTCGAACCACTGGCGGTTTGACGCCGGGGACCGAGCGGATCGCTTTCAAACTCTTCCCACGCAAAGGGCGTGGCCGAATGCGCGGGTCCGGACACGTTGACAAACCCCTGCAACTGATCGTTGTTCACGACGGCTGGGAATACCGTGACTTGCCGACTGGCGCGGGATCCTGTGACGCTTTCCCGAGCCAGCTCGTCGCCCCCCGAGCCGTCTGAAGCGGGCAAGACATGGAGCGGCACAGCCGCAAATGACTTGCGGCCGATGATCAACAGGCCATAGCTGCCCGGCTTGCACTTGTAGAACGCGAAACCACCGTCCTGGTTTGTAACGGTCTGCAAGGTGCCGGATTGCCCGACGAGCAGGACTTTGGCCTGAGTCTTAGGCGTCTCCGTTACATACGGATCCGTGGTCGCCGGCAGGCCTTCAAAGCGAGCCAGCGCAGCGACCCGGCCTCGGAGCACCCCGTCGTCGCTCAGACGGACCCATTGAGCGACGAGGGTTCCGTTGAGCGGGACCGCGTCAAAGGACTGGTTCTGATGATTTGCCGTTTGAACTTCCTGGGACGACACCAGGCGTTTCGTCGACATGTCTGTGCGCGAAACCGTCTCTGCGATCGCTGGCTGATGCAGCGATAAGCCGAGCGCCAGTGATGCGCACACCAAAAAGCAGTGAACCGGTTTGACCATCGGCGGGGGCGCCAACCGCAGGATGTCTCGACGGCCACTGATCAGTCAGTGGAACGCAATCCATCCCGCTCAGGGGATCCATCAACAGACGCATCCCTGCCCAACCCATTGTCTCGGTCCCAATGCTCCATGACCGATTGGTAATCCAGCAACGTCCACTCGCAATCCTACGAATGGTCGTGGGCGAAAACCATGCGACGGTCTTCGCTCTCCCCCCCAATAACCAGAATGATTGGCGGAGCCCCGAAGGGCTCCAGCGGAACTGGTGTGACAGCAAAAAATCTACTCGGGGCGGGTGTTTCCATCCGCACGACCGTCGCGATCCTCACGCATGTAGAGCTCGCTGACGGATTCCACCCACCGCTTTTGGGACCCTGGTTCAGCTTGGGGCCGAAGCGCATCCTCGCCCGCGGAACGGCCCAGCGGAATGGTCAGGGCCTCGTTCGCGTTCTTCAAATACCCAAGCAGCTTGTCGATCCCGATCTGACCCACGCCCAGCCGATCCGCTTCCGCTTTGAATTGGCCGATGGCCGCGACGGCATTGGATAGCTGCCGTGATCGGTCGTCATCGCCCCCCGTGGCTTCGGGAACATCGCCCATCACCAGCCAGCGTGTGTCCTTGGTCAGGCCCCCGGAGCGATTGCCCGCCGCATCGATCTGCGCGACCACTTCACCGCCACTGGATTCGATCAGGCCGCGCAGGCGCTTTGAGTCGTCAACGCCGTCACCGTCCAGGTCCAGCGTCCCCGCCAAAGCGAAACGAACCGGACGTCCGGGTGACCACATCGGCGAATAGATCTTGTCGTTCTCAATGACCGGATTTCGAACGTCACGTGCATAAACCACGCGAGCTTCGGCCAAGTGGGCGCCGCCGATCCGCGTGACTTCCAGCTGCGCCTTCGGCTTTGCCTCGGAAACACGAATCTCGTCCTGCCCAAGAACACTGAATGACACGCCCGGACGCAATCCGTCGGCACTGCCCAAGTTGATCCACACAACCTGTCCGCCGCGGAGCACGTTGGTGACGCGACCTTGAGGCGCTTCGAACTCCTCGCGACGGAGCAGCGCGAGCTCGTCACGCTGCATGTTGACCGTCTCTTGGAGCTTGGCGTTATCGGCCAACAGCTTGTTCTGACGCGACTGAGCCTCCGTACGGAACGACTCGAACTCGTCAATCTTCCGCTGCAGCTGATCGCTCAGGTCTTCCTTTTGCTTGATCAGATCCTGACGGAAAGTGTTGAACTCTTCCCGAGCCATTGCCAACTCTTGCGCACGTGCATCGCGATCGGCTTCGGCTTGTTGGCGAGCCTTGGTTTCCCGCTCGATGACGGCCTTGTTCTCTTCGATCAGCTGATTGTTGCGACCGCGCAGCTCGGCCAGCTGAGTATTGCGATCACGATTCGCCGTGTTCAACAACTCGGGCAGCGCGCGGTACGACTTCGGCTGGTCCGCCGGCAACAGCGTCATGTCCGTGTCGAACTGATCCAGCACCGGCTTGATCTCGGCGTCTGCTCCAACACTCGTTCGATACTGCTGCAACTGTGCCTCGGTCACCTGTTTGCTGCCAATCAAGGCTTGCAACAGACCGATCTTGTCCTGAGCCTGGACCAAGGCCTGGTCGGAGTTGTTCTTGGCCGTGGACGCTTCGGTCGCCTGCTGTCGCGCCCAATTGGCGGACATAAAGGCGTACACGTTGGCGGCCAACGATAGCACCAGAGCGATAATGCAGGCGATGAGCCCACCGCGTACGACGGAATCGTCTCGAACTGCCATGGCGATTGCTGCGGCGAGGAGCAGAAAAGACGCAGGGATCCTCCGGCGCGATCCGAACGCCGGGCAAAATGACCCCCGCTGTCTCCTTCAGAGTAGTTGACTCGGCCGCCTTTGCCAGCCAATTGAGTCCGATCCGAGTATTCCGTATTACGGAGTACCGGTTATAGGGGGTAAAAGGTCTGAGAACCGGCTAGGATCGCATAGCTGGCGAATCCAGGGAAATTGGGCTGAAGTCAGGCAGTCCGACCGGCCCCGGACGGGCCCGTCGGCGTCTCCGACCGAATTCGCCCTCCTCTTGAGTCCAACGTCGGCCGGCCGGTCGGAAAAATTCCATGCGAGAAAAACTCAGCCAGCCACCGCTCTTGGGGTTCGACCGGGATGGCGACTCGACGGAGCCCGGTCCCGGCGGAGCGGATCGGACCGCCGAGAGCGTCGCGTCCTCGGCGCCGGGGGACCCAGGGACGTCGGCCGGTCACTTCGCGCCGCGGGCACCCGATGCCCAGACCGCTCCGCTCCCTGAACTCCGCGACCGGTTGGTGATTCTGGTCGATTCTCACTCGTTGATCTATCAGTTGTTTCATGCGCTGCCGCCGATGACCAGTCCGCGGGGCGAACCGGTGTCAGCCGTGCATGGCTTTGCCGGCGATCTCTTGGAACTTGTCGAGCGATTTGATCCGGCGTACCTGCTGTGCGTCTTTGACGCGAGCGATCAGACATTTCGCAACGAGCTGCATGCGGATTACAAGGCTCATCGGGAGCCGATGCCCGGCGATCTCCGCTCACAGCTGCCGATCATTCAGGAACTGATTGATGCGATGGGCTTGTCCAGTCTGAGCATGGAGGGATACGAGGCCGACGACATCCTGGCAACGCTTTCAACTGCCGTTGAGCAGGCAGGGGGTCGGTGTCTGATCGTGACCAGCGATAAAGATTGTCGACAGCTGCTTTCACCGTCCGTGCAGCTTTACAACCTCCGCAAACATGAAGTCTTCGATGAAGCCGCGCTTCGCGAAGTTTGGGGCATCCGACCCGAGCAAGTGGTTGACTTCCAGGCTCTCGTGGGAGATCCGGTCGACAATATCCCCGGCGTGCCGTTGATCGGACCCAAACTGGCTCGTGAGTTGTTGGAGAAGTATCAGACTCTCGAGGGAATCTGGGAACACGCCCAGGAGATCAGCGGTGCGAAGCGCCGCGAGAATCTTATCAATGCGCGGGAACAGGCGGTCCTCAGTCGCGAGTTAGCTCGACTGCATCGAGCCGTACCGATCACCGTGGATTGGGATCGAGCGCATCCACACAAGGCAGATCGGTCTCGTTTACGAGCGATTATGGAGCGATGTGGTTTTCGACGGCTGCTGGCTCGCACAGATGAAGTGCTGGGAGCGTCCCACGGACCCGCTGAGGAACTCGCGGCGGCGTGGCAGGCGGAGTATCAGCTGGTCGATACGGACGCCAAGCTGAAATCGCTGATCCGAACGTTGCGTGGCTGTCGCACCTTGTCGATCGACACCGAAACGACCGGCTTGAGTGCTCGCGGCAGTGAGCTCGTGGGGATCAGCCTGGCGTGGGAACCGGGGCACGCGGCCTACTTGCCAGTGCGTGGACCGAGTGGCTGCCAGGTGTTGACAATTGAAGCGATTGCCGAGCAACTCGGTCCACTGCTTGCCGATCCGAGGATCGGCAAGATCGGGCAGAACTCGAAATTTGATTTGAACGTGCTGCGGAACGCTGGCCTGTCGGTGGGCGGCCTCGTGATGGATACGCTGGTTGCCGACAGCCTCTGCGAGCCTGGCCAGCGCGGGCATTCGCTGGATGACTTGGCCGAGCGTTATCTGGGGCATAGGACGATCCGCATTGAATCGCTGATCGGCTCGGGGCGGCAGCAGCGTCGGATGGACGAAGTAGAGATCGAGCAGATCAAAGATTACGCCGCGGAAGATGCCGATGTGCCGCTCCGCGTGGCACCGATCCTCGAGGCGAAGTTGCGGGAGGCGGAACTGTGGCCCTTGTGGCAAGACGTCGAGCTACCGCTCGTCGAAGTTTTGGCGGAGCTCGAGTTTCACGGGATCTATGTCGATGCCGGTCGATTGGCGGAACTCAGTCAGCGGTTTGCCGATCAAATCGAAAGCCTGCGGGCGGAGATCCATGAGTTGGCCGGACATCCGTTCAACATCGACAGCCCCAAACAGCTCGCGGAGGTACTGTTTCAGCAACTTCACTTGCCCGTGGTCAAGCGAACCAAGACGGGGCCGAGCACGGATGCGGAGGTCTTGCAGCAGTTGGCTCATGAGCATCCGTTGCCCGCCAAGATCGTTGCCTATCGACAGGCCGCGAAGCTGAAAAATACCTATGTGGACGCTTTGCCTGACCTGATCAATCCACGGACAGGTCGCGTTCACACGTCATTTCGCCAAGACATTGCCGCGACCGGGCGATTGAGCAGCAGCGATCCGAACTTGCAGAACATTCCCATCCGCACAGAGGAAGGGCGTGCGATCCGCAGCGCGTTTCGAGCCGGGCCGCCAGGATGGATTCTGTTGACTGCCGATTATTCGCAAATCGAGCTGCGCGTGCTGGCGCACTACAGCGGCGACGCAGCGCTTTGCCGTGCGTACCAGGATGACCTAGATATCCACCAGTTGGTGGCTGCAGAGGTGTCGGGGATCCCATTCGAGCAAGTCACCTCCGATCTGCGGCGAAGGGCGAAATCAATCAACTTCGGGATCGTCTATGGGCAGAGCCCGTTCGGTCTGGCCAAAGCGCTGGGCATCAGCAAGGAAGAGGCTGCCCAGTACATCGAAGCGTATTTCGCCCGCTACCCGGGGGTGCAGCAGTTCATGTTCGATACAATCGAAAGCTGCCGGCGGGATGGATACGTGAAGACCATGCTCGGCCGCCGTCGCCCGGTGCAAGGCGTGCGGGATTTGCGGAACCTGCCACCGTCGGCACGCAGGAATTTGCTGGAGCCCGAGCGGATCGCGGTCAACACGGTGATCCAGGGTTCGGCCGCTGAATTGATCAAGCTGGCGATGCTCCGCGTGCACCGTCGACTCAATGAGAGCGAATGGTCGGCACACATGCTGCTGCAGATCCACGACGAACTGCTGTTCGAGGTCGAGCCTGACGCCGCGGATCGCCTGGCGGCGATGGTCCGAGAGGAAATGACCCAAGCGGCTCCGCTCCGAGTACCGTTGAAAGTGGACGTGAAGCGAGGGCGTGACTGGGCAGCCTGTGAGTGAAATCGGGAGTGCACTGGCCTGCGATCGGCCGGCCCGACGATGCGGGCTGCGGTGTGGCCGATTGGCGCAGACTTCTTCGCTAGGTGGTCTGTTGATGCGCGTGCTAGGACTTGTGGGCGGAATCGGCAGCGGTAAATCGGCGTCAGCGGCGGTTTTTGTAACCGCCGGTGCTAAACTGCTCGATGCCGATCAAATGGCGCGCGCCGTGTTGGATCAGCCGGAAGTTCAGCACGCACTGGTCACCCGATGGGGAGCCGACCTCGTCGGAACCGATGCTCGCATTGACCGACAAAGATTGGCCGCGATTGTATTCGGGGATGACGCAAGCTCGCGTGCCGCATTAGACTATTTGGAAGAACTCACTCATCCGCTCGTCTGGCGACAAACCCTTGCAGCGCTCCGCGCGGCTGCCCGAGACAGAATGCCTGCGGTGGTGATCGACGCGCCGTTATTGCTTGAAGCAGGCTGGGACTTGCTCTGCGATGCGGTGGTGTTTGTCGATTCACCCTGGAACGTCCGAGTCCAACGGGTCGCAAATCGCGGCTGGACAGCAGCCGAGCTTGCGCGACGAGAACGCCGACAGTGGCCGATTGAGTTCAAGCGTTGGCGCGCCCATGCTGTCATCAACAATCGCAGCGACGACCCTCAGTCCCTTCAACGTCAAGTTGCCGAGGTCTGGTCGCAGTGGATTGGAGATGCTGGCGTCTTGCTTGATGTCCGCGGCTAGTTGGCACTGAGCCGGCGTGCCCGTACCGAGCAGCAGGTTTCCAACCGACCGTTCGCCGAACCGCAAAACTCCCTAATCCCAATAGCACTTTCGCAGGAATCGAGTTTCTCTCCGGGTATCGATCGATTGGATCGGAACCTCGCGACTATCGTGCCAGACGTCGTTGCCCCAGAGGCGGTCGTCAGATCCAGGCTGAGTCCTTGACTCGGCGGTATCGCGGCTGACCATCGAGCCCAGTCTTGGTAGCCGGTTGGAGCGGCCGTTCCCCGTCCGTGGGTCGATCCGGAAGCAGTCCGATTCTCGTGCGATCGCCCTATCGGCCCGAGCGAATCGGGTTCCGCCTGATATGCCTTCTTCGCGCGAGTCATCGACGCCATCCGACGGTTCTGAGCGGCCACCGCGCACCGATCGTCGGCCTTTCGGGCGTACGCGTCATCCGGAAGGCGAAGTGGATCAGCGGATCCGCGAGCTGGATGCGGAACGCGAGCCGCTCTCGTTACCTGAGGAGATCGTCGCGGAGGCACAGCGCGAAGGCCGGACGGTGGGTGTGCCCCCACCTTCCCCCAACCGCTCTACGCTCAATGTGGCGGACCTCCAGCGAATGGACCTCGCGGAAGTCAAAGCGCTGGCCCGCACGGCCGGTCTGGACGACACGGCGGATCTGTCGAAACAAGAGCTGATCTTCCGCCTGCTCAAGACGCGGATGCAGGCGGAAGGATTGATGTATGGGGAAGGAACCCTGGAAGTCTTGCCTGACGGATTCGGGTTTTTGCGCAGTCCGGCATCCCATTACCTCTCCTGCCCTGACGATATCTACGTTTCCCCCAGCCAGATTCGACGCTTCGGATTGCAGACCGGGACCGTCGTCTCCGGCCAGATCCGGCCGCCGAAGGAAAATGAGCGGTACTTCGCCCTGCTCCGCGTGGAAGCGATCAACGGGCAAGAGCCGAACCTGCGGGCGCGCAGAAAGCCTTTCGATGAACTCACGCCATTGCATCCGAACTCTCGGATCGTCCTTGAACATGACGCTCACGAACTGAGCACACGCGTCGTCGATTTACTCACACCGATCGGTTTCGGCCAACGGGGGTTGATTGTCAGTCCGCCCCGCGCTGGCAAGACCGTCTTGATGCAGAAGATGGCCCGCGCCGTCCTGAAAAACTATCCGGACGCATATGTCTTCATGCTGCTGATCGACGAGCGACCAGAAGAAGTCACCGATATGGAACGGGAGGTCCGCGGGCCGCACTGCGAGGTGGTCAGTAGTACGTTTGATGAACCCCCTGCCCGACATATTCAAGTCGCGCAGATGGTCGTCGAGAAAGCCAAACGGATGGTGGAAAACCGCACGGATGTCATCATATTTCTTGATTCGATCACGCGTCTCGCCCGCGCGTTCAATGCGGAAGTACCGACTACGGGCCGGCTGATGTCCGGTGGTCTGGATGCCGGCGCGTTGCAACGCCCCAAAGCCTTGTTCGGTTCTGCTCGCAAAGTGGAAGAAGGCGGATCGCTGACGATCCTGGCGACCGCTCTGGTCGACACAGGCAGCCGAATGGACGACGTAATCTTCGAAGAGTTCAAAGGCACCGGTAACCTGGAAATTGTCCTTGATCGGAGCCTGGTGGATCGTCGGATCTGGCCAGCCATCGACCTGTTTCGAAGCGGGACACGCCGCGAGGAGATGTTGCTGGATCCCGAGGAACTGCGGCGCGTCAGTCTTTTTCGTCGACAGGCCTCGGGAATGAGTCCGGCCGACGCCATGGAACTGCTTGTGCAGCGATTGCGGAAGACGCAGAACAATGCCGAGTTCTTGCTGAGCCTCCGCGAAACCTAGGCCTGTGCGACATCCGCCGGCGACAACGACGGGCGGCCGACAGGATTTCCACGCGCGATCCATGCGAGACGCCACGGGCCGACTTCTCGTCTACCATCGTGAACAGCCGTCTGCCATGGCCGTCTATCCAGCGGCTGCCAGCGCCCAGACCCGCCGCAACTCGCTTCGTGGTAATCTGCCAGAACACATTCATGGCACATCAGCCATGGCAGAGGGCCGCGAGAGAGTTGATTCATGCCGCAAGTGTTCAATGGCCAGGAAGGTTCACTCCCGCCGCGACAGATCGGGATCGCGGTGAGCCGTTATCACCATTCGATCACCAATTCGTTGCTGGAAGGCGCGTTGGGTTCGCTCCGTGCCGCCGGGCTGTCCGAAGACAGTTTGATCGTCGCCTATGCCCCCGGCGCTTGGGAATTGCCGCTGGTCGCACAGCATCTCGCTCACCAGAGGCATATCGCCGCGGTGATAGCGCTCGGGGCGGTTATTCGCGGAGAGACTTCGCACGACCAGCACATCAACCGGGCGGTGACGATGGCGCTCATGGAACTGGGGCAGACGGCGGGCAAGCCCGTCGCACTTGGATTGTTGACGTGCGATTCCGTGGAGCAAGCGATCCAACGCAGCGGAGGCGTGCACGGCAACAAGGGCTGCGAATGCGCCGAGGCCGTCCTGGAACTGCTGCGGCTTTTTCACAAAATACGTTGAACCGACTGTTCGTGTTCCAATTCGAGCCGATGAATCGCCACTGGGATTTGTTCCGCGGAAAGGCCCGTTCCCGCTAGGTTTCATCGCTGTTCCTGCTACCATCACCCAATGGCAACCCGCCGTCGCGCTCGTGAAGTCGTCTTGCAATGCCTCTACGCCCGTGAACTCAATCCGGGCGGCTGGGAGGATCGTGCGCCGCCGTTTTTGAAGGGAAGACTGATTCGCCGGCCACTGATTGATTTTGCAGGTCAACTGTTGGCGGGAGTGCAGCAGCACCTGGTGTCGATCGATCAGGCGTTGGAACGTTGCGCTACCAACTGGTCGTTGCGTCGAATGGCCGTGATCGACCGAAACATCTTGCGGCTTGGCGCATTTGAATTGCTTCATACGGAGACGCCTGCCCGAGTAGTGATTAACGAGGCCATCGAGATTGCCAAGCGTTACGGCGATCGCCACAGTGCAGCATTCGTCAACGGGGTCCTCGATCGTCTCCACAAGCAGCATGACTCGGAGGCCCCAGCACGGGACACCGGCAGCCGTGGCGGTCCTCCGCTGCAAACGCACGGATGATTTTTGCTGCCGGTCTCCGTTGGGTTTCCGTTGCAAGCCTCCACCCTGTCTCCGCGCTGCAGCATCCCTGGTAGGTTCTCAAGCCTCTCGGAGCATCTATACTCCGAAGGGGCCCTCCGTGCCCCCCGCCTTCCTCCCCTCCCGCATCGACGCGTAACGAACCATCCTTCACCCACGCTCCGCATCCCTGGATTCATGCGTGGGCTGATGTCCCTGCTCGATCAAGTTTTTGCCAAAGACTATGTCATCGACCGACTTTCAGACTCGTTGCCCAGTCTTGTGCCCCCGCATCATCATGCAATGCCTCGGTGGGCTGATCCTCGTGGTGAATGGGGTGTATGCCGAGGATGTGGTTACTGATGGGGCTGCGAATCCCAAAGCCGCCGAACAAGCGGGAACCGACTCCATCCTCGCGGGGCACAGTTACCACGGAGACGCGTTTAACGAGGGCCCTCGCCAAGCCGCCTATCTGATGCCCGGCATGGCGCCGATCGACTTTCCTACTTCAGCCTCTCAGCCTCGCGCCCAAGCATTTTTCGAGCAGGGTATCGCCCAGCTGCATGGGTTCTGGTACTTCGAAGCCGAGCGGTCATTCCGGCAAGCTGCCGCCATCGATTCCGACTTCGCGATGGCCTATTGGGGCATGTCGCTGGCCAATCGGGAGAACGCGGATCGAGCTCGTGGATTCATCGAAACGGCAGTCAAACTAAAAGACAAGGCGACGCCGCGCGAGCAAAAGTACATCGAAGCCTATGCACAATTTTTCAAGCCATTGGACGAGGCTCCCGAACCGAAGACAGCGGCCGACGATGCGAATGAAACGGAACGCAAGCTCGCAGATCTGGAACGGGAGGTGCACCAGTCGCGAGAAAGTGACAAAGAGCAGGAACGTCGCCGAAAGCTGCTCAGTGATCTGGAGCGGATCATTGATCAGCATCCTGAGGATATCGAGGCGAAAGCACTGTTGATTGCTGAAATGTGGTTTGCGCAGGATACGGGTCTGGGCATTGTCAGCCGCTATGCCGTAAATGCATTGCTGGGCGATATATTCGAAGCGAATCCGGCACACCCGGCCCATCATTACCGGATCCATCTTTGGGACTATGTCCGAGCCGAAAATGCGTTGCAATCGGCGGCCCTCTGCGGCGCGGCTTCGCCAGGTATCGCGCATATGTGGCACATGCCCGGACATACCTATTCGAACTTGCATCGCTACAGCGACGCGGCTTGGCAGCAGGAAGCTTCTGCTCGAATCGATCATGCCTACATGATCCGCGACCGCGTCATGCCCGATCAGATCCATAACTTTGCGCATAACAATGAGTGGTTGATCCGCAACTTGATCCATCTGGGGCGTGTGCCCGAAGCCCTAGGCCTTGCGCACAACATGATCTCGCTACCTCGCCATCCGAAGTACAACACGCTGGGCAGCAGGGGCAGCGGATCACTCGGCCGAGAACGGCTCTGGCAGGTTCTCTTCAAGTATGAGCAATGGCAGCAGCTGATCGATGAAATTACGCAGGGAGCTCTAACAGTCAGCAACGAGCCAGACGACGAAGCGCGGCGCGCTGCCGGTCTGGCAATTGCGTACTACCGCCTGGGCCATAGCAGTCGAGGAGACGAACTGTCGCAAGTGCTGCGCCGGCGATTATCGGAAGCCAGCCAAGAACTCAAGCAGCTTGATCAAATGACAGAAGCTCAGCTTTCAGAGGTTCCGAGCCCAAGTGACGCAAAGGATCCTCAACCCACCGATCGCAAGGCGCGACGTCAGGAGCTGCGGTCGCAGACCAGTGAGTTAAACGGCTGGGTTGCTTTGTGCGACGCGGCGGCCGCCGCGAATGCCGGCGACAGTCAGGCGGTGCAACGGCTGCTCGACAAGTCGGGCAAAGTTGACAGCGTTGAGCGATCGCAGTGGTTGGATACTGCCGGAGATGCAGCGGCCGCGCTGAAAGCGGCGGAGAAAGCAGCTGAAGATAATCCGGGCGAGGTCCGACCTTTGGCGCAACTGGCACTGCTCCAGTGGCAGGCCGGCGATCAAGAGAAAGCCAAACAGACTTTTCAATCACTCCGCTCGGTGGCGTCCGAGGCCGACCTGACACAGCCGATTTTCCAACGGCTCAATCCGTTGGCCGAAGCCAGCGGTGCGTCCGCGGACTGGCGCGAACCACCGCATCGGGCCGAGGACTTCGGGCAACGCCCTGATCTGGATCAGCTCGGGCCTTTCCGCTGGCGGCCGTATGCGGCTCCCAGCTTTACCGTTTCGGATCGGGACGGAACACCGACGTCGTTTGAGCGATACCAGGGAAAACCGACGATCCTGATTTTCTATCTGGGGTTCGGTTGTCTGCATTGCATCGAACAACTTCAGGCGTTTGAACCCGAGGTGTCGTCGTTTAAGGAACTTGGCATCGATCTCGTTGCTGTCAGTACCGAAGACCCGAAACAGCTGCAGCTGGGGATGACGAATTACGACAAGCCAATCAGCATCCCCTTGCTGGCAGACCCGGAACTCTCAGCTTTCAAGGCATGGCGGTGTTTTGACGACTTTGAACAGAAACCCTTGCACGGAACCTTTCTGATCGACGCTGCGGGCCGCGTCCGTTGGCAGGACATCAGCTTCGAGCCGTTCACGGACGTGGCATTTCTGAAGGACGAGGCGAAACGCCTGCTGTCGCAACCTGACTAGGCTTTGTCGCACAAGCCAGTTCCCTTAAACGCGTTTCCCTGCACTGCTCTGGGGATAGAGCAATGCTTGGAATCGCGCCGCGATCTGGTTCTCTGTTTTGAGACAGAGACCAACCCACGGAGCGAACCGCGTGCCTGTTTTTTGTTACTGGTCACTCGTAATGTCGATGCCAAGGAGCCTGGTTGGTCAAGCCTTCCAACCGAGTGCCAGTGTCAGCAATGCCAAGGCTGCGGTTTCGGTACGTAGAGTACGACGGCTCCAGCGCACGAATTGCCAGCCCGCGCTTCGGGCCAGTTCAATTTCTGTGGACTCCCAGCCGCCTTCCGGTCCGATCGCGAGATAGCGGCCGCACTCCATGTCTTGCAATGAATCTGGCGGTGTCGGAGATGTGGTCGCGTCGAACGGATCGGCCACCGCAGGATCGGGACCCGCGTGGGCGAACCAGCGGTCCGCTGCCGACGGGGCAGCGTGCAAGAACTCGCCGACCGGCACTGGATCGGCTATTTCCATCAAGCGGTTTCGGCCACATTGTTTCGATGCTTCGATCACGATCCGCGGCAATCGCTTCATGGCTGCCGCAGGCTCTGCCACGCCGCGCTGCGTCCGCAATGGGACCAGCCGGCTTGCGCCCAGTTCGACAGCTTTCTCAATCAGGATTCGCTGCCGCTCGCCTTTCGGGAGAGCAACTCCGATCACGACGCGGACGGCCGCTTCACGGTCAATCGCCAGCCGCGGTCCGCAGCGACAGGTCAACGAATGTTTGCCGACGTCGATGACTTCTGCCGTGGCTTCGCCGCCGCGGCCGTCAAACAGTGTAATTTGTTGACCGCGTTTGACCCGCATTACCTGTGCATGTCTGAACTCTTCGGTGCTTAGTTCGACAACTGAGCCCGTATCGAACTGTTCGATGAAGTAGCGGTCAGTCATCAGTGGGTTTCATTGGGCCAAAGGACGGCTCAGACCGTGGAGAAGGTGGCCGTTGGATCGTCAACCTGCTGGGAGCATGCGCGGGGTCTACCAACTGTGCAAGAGAGGTCGGCAGATGCGCGATCGGCACATTTGTCGGGGGAAAATACGAAGGTCTGCGTGGTATGTCGCCATGAGGGCGTTGCCGGCCGCCAAAATTCCGAAACAGCCCTGGGTTTGCCACAGCCGAGCGTATTGTACTTTGAGCACGCATGCGGCTTGCCGGGCAAGCGGACATGCCGATTCAAGCCAACGGGAGAACCACGGTGACCGATCTGCCTCCTGAAACTGCGGAAGACCGGCGCCTGCAAGCGTCACACCAGCGGAAGGAGAACTGGCAACGGTGGGGGCCCTATCTCTCGGAACGCCAGTGGGGCACGGTCCGCGAGGACTATTCCGATGACGGTAACTCGTGGGGCTATTTCACTCACGACCAGGCCCGCAGCCGCGCGTACCGCTGGGGCGAAGATGGCCTGCTGGGCATCTGTGACCGACAAGCCCGGCTGTGCTTTTCTGTCGCCCTTTGGAATGGTCGAGATCCAATCCTGAAAGAGCGATTGTTCGGGCTGACCGGACCGGAAGGCAATCATGGCGAAGATGTAAAGGAATGCTATTACTACTTGGATAGCACTCCGACTCATTCCTACATGAAGGCGCTCTACAAATATCCCCACGCGCGGTTCCCGTACGAACAGCTGACGCAGGTGAATCGCAGCCGTTCCAGAATCGAGACCGAATTTGAACTGACCGATACTGGCATCTTTGAAGACTCGGCGTATTTCGATGTGCAGGCGGAATATGCAAAGGCATCGCCCGATGACGTGTTAATCCGACTGACAATTACGAACCGTGGATCTCATCCCGCTGTGCTGCACCTGCTGCCGCAGTTGTGGAGCCGCAATACATGGATTTGGGGTTGCGACCACGAAGGCTGTGCGGCGAAACCGCGGATGTGGGAAGAAGACGGCATCGTCAAAGTCGATGTCGAATCCTTGGGGCACTTCCAGTTTCGTGCCGAACCGATTCAGTCGCATGCCCCGGTGACATGGCTTTGGACCGAAAACGAGACGAATCCGGCTCGGCATCCGGGCCTGCCGACTACGGGCAAATGCTTCAAGGACGCCTTTCATCGGTATGTGATTCATGGCGAACAGGCAGCGCTGTCGCAAAAGCCCCAGGGCACCAAGGTGGCGGCGTACTACCTGGAGGTCATTCAACCCAACCATGCGCAGGTAGTCCGGTTGCGGCTGGCTCGCAGTGAAGCGGTTCCGACTGAAGACTGGTTTGGGCCGCAATTCGATGCAATCTTCCAACAGCGGATCCAGGAAGCGGATGAGTACTACGCGACATGCATCCCCGTGAATTTGTCCGACGAGGAGCGAAAGGTCTCGCGGCAAGCCTTCGCAGGGCTGCTGTGGAGCAAGCAGTTCTATCACTATGCCGTCGGACCGTGGCTGGATGGCGACCCGAACGGCCCGCCTGTCTCGCCCCATCGCAAGTTTGTCCGCAACCAGGATTGGAGGCATCTCTTCAACCGCGACATCATCTCGATGCCCGACAAATGGGAATACCCTTGGTACGCCGCGTGGGACAGCGCATTTCACATGCTGCCGATGGCTCGCGTGGACCTCGAATTCGCCAAGGAACAATTGATCCTGTTCCTCCGTGAGTGGTATATGCATCCCAATGGGCAGTTGCCGGCCTACGAATGGGCGCTCAGTGATGTCAACCCTCCGGTGCATGCCTGGGCATGCTGGCGCGTTTACAAGATGACTGGACCGCCCGGTCAACGCGATAAAGAGTTCCTGGCGCGGACGTTTCAGAAACTGCTTTTGAATTTCACATGGTGGGTCAATCGCAAAGACCCTCGTGGCAGGAATATCTTCGCCGGCGGCTTTCTGGGTTTGGACAATATCGGGGTGTTCGATCGCAGCAAGCCGCTACCAGGCGGCCATCTGGAACAGGCCGATGGCACGGGATGGATGGCCTTCTACTGCGGCTGCTTATTGCAGATGGCCCTTGAGCTCGCCTTTGTCAGCGAAGCCTACGCCGACATGGCGAGCAAACTGTTCGAACACTATGTCGCGATCGCCGAGGCGATGAACTCGTTGGATGGCATCGGTCTGTGGGATGAGCAGGACGGGTTTTATTACGACCACCTGTTTCTGGAAGGCCGCGGTCTGCCGATGCGAATTCGCTCGCTGGTGGGCCTGATTCCACTCTGCACTCCGGTCGTCCTCAGAGAGCACGTGCTTGACGGGATCCCCCATTTTCGAAAGCGGATGGAGTGGTTTCTGAAGAACCGCCGCAGCGTCGCCGAGCACATGACCTATCTGGAATGCAGCGCCGAGGGCTTCGAGGGACCGGTTCAACGGCTGCTGGCGATTCCCAGCCAGGATCGTTTTCGTCGGCTGCTCGCCTACCTGCTGGATGACAAGGAGTTTCTAAGTCCCTATGGCATCCGCTCGCTGTCGGCCATCCACCAAACACAGCCGTTCGTCTTTGAACATGTCGGTCAACGACATGAAGTGCGTTATGTGCCCGGTGAAAGCGACACCGCGATGTTCGGCGGAAACAGTAACTGGCGCGGACCGATCTGGTTCCCGGTCAACTACCTGATCATCTACTCCCTGAAGCAGTACCATCATTTCTATGGGGCACGGTTTCAGGTGGAGTGTCCCACGGGCTCCGGCAAGATGATGACCCTGTTGGAGGTCGCCCACGAACTGGAACGCCGGTTGGTCTCCCTGTTCCTGCCCGACGCCCAGGGACGCCGCCCCGCTCACGGCGACGACCCGCGATACCAGCGGGATGACGCCTGGCGCGACTGCGTCCTGTTCTATGAATACTTTCACGGGGACAACGGTCGCGGCTTGGGCGCAAGTCACCAGACAGGGTGGACCGCACTGGTCACTTCTATGTTAGAGAGTCAGGCGGAAACGAACGATAAGTGACCGCCCGTCAGCACGGGCTGCCGGCCTCCGGCTCAGCGCTGCCCCGTCCGCGGACGCGGATTTCGCATGCGGTGGCAACAGAACCCTGTTCCACAGCCGCCCAGACAGCTACGATAGCCAATCCGCTAGATCTCCCGAGGATGAAAGAACCCTTGCTGCCCACCGTTTCGCCAGATCGTTCCGTCGCAGAGCCCTTGGCTGTGCGGTTCGAGGAACTCGACCTTTCGCCAATCATGCTTCGGGCGCTGAAGCGAGCAGGCTTTGAGTTTGCAACCCCGATTCAGGCCGGCGTGATTCCTCGGGCACTCGAGGGCGAGGATCTCATCGGACAAGCGCGCACCGGCACCGGCAAGACTGCAGCGTTCGGGATTCCGATTCTGGAGCAACTCGATCCACTTGACGAGTGCAGGGATCCTCAAGCCCTGATTCTGGTCCCCACGCGCGAACTGGCCGATCAAGTAGGAAGCGTCCTCACGAAACTTGCCTGGGGAGTTCCCACGTCAATTGCAGTCCTCGCCGGTGGGAAGGACATGCGGCGGCAAGTGAGGCAGCTTCAGGAAGGTGTCCAAGTCGTCGTCGGCACGCCGGGCCGCGTCCATGATCACCTGCAGCGAAAAACCTTCCGTACCGAGCGGTTGTGGTGCGTCGTTCTGGACGAAGCCGATCGGATGCTCGACATCGGGTTTCGCCCACAGATCGAACGGATCCTCAAACGCTGCCCCACGGATCGCCAGACGTTGCTGCTCAGCGCGACCCTCCCAGGAGATGTGCGTCGCTTGGCCGAACGGTTCATGGTCCAACCGATCACGATCGACTGCAGCACCCGCGAAATGTCGGTCGACTCGATTGATCAGTACTACTTTTCCGTCGCCGCTGATCGCAAGTTTGACCTTCTGCTCGCACTGCTCCGCCGCGAGCAGCCCTCGCAGGCGATTGTCTTCTGCCGAACAAAGCGAGGAACCGATCGGCTCTATCGAAAGCTGGGAGAGCATTTCCAGGGTGTCGGCTGCATGCATGGTGATATGGAGCAGCGGCAGCGCGACCGAGTGCTCAAGGCCCTACGGGAAGGACACATCAAGATTCTCGTGGCGACCGACGTCGTGGGCCGGGGTATCGACATCACCAGTATCTCGCACATCATCAATTTCGATATTCCGCAGGACTGCGATGATTATTTGCATCGAGTCGGTCGCACCGGGCGGATGGGACGCGAAGGGGTCGCCTACACGTTCATTGCTCCTGGAGAGGGAGATTTCCTGACGGCCGTCGAGCAGCGAATCAACAAGTTGCTCAAGCGAGATGAAATGGAAGGCCTGGAACTGATTCCACAGCGCGTGGTGGCGGCTCCCGCCGAAACCAGCCCCGAACCTGTCGCCAAGTCGAAACTCAACCGCTTCCAGCGGAAGGGCTCGCGTCGGCGTCGCTAAGCGACGGCCGAAAGCCCCATCGGCCCTCCCGCGGTCATTGAGCGGTCCAGCCCCCATCCACGGCCAGGACGGCACCGGTGACATAGCTGCTCGCGTCACTGGCCAAGAACATGGCCGCCCCCTGAATTTCTTCCAGCCGTGCCCACCGCTTCAATGCGGTTGCCCCGACGACGAACCGCTTGCCATCTTCGGTATCCGCAATCGGAAGGTTCATCTCCGTAAGAAATGGGCCAGGGCACAGCGCATTGGCCGTGATTCCGTCGGCGGCAACTTCTAACGCCAGCGTTCGCGTCATCTGAATCACGGCGCCCTTGCTGGCCGTGTAGGGCGTGCGTCCCGCCAAGCCCACCAGACCTAAGGCGCTGGCAACATTGATAATCCGACCATTTCGGCGCTGACGCATACCGGGAACCACCGCGCGACAACACAGCCAAGTGCCTGTGAGGTTGGTTTCCATCACCTGATGGAACTGATCCAAAGTCAGTTCCGCGATCGGGCCGCGAATGTTGATCCCAGCGCTGTTGATCAAGATGTCGACCGGCCCAAGGCCGGCTTCCGCATCCTTGACCATCTGCTCGACCGCCTGGGGATCGGTGATGTCGGCGTCAAGCGACGCGGCCTTCGTCCCATAGTCACGGGAGATCGCAGCCGCGGACGCGGAGGCCTCCAGGCTATTGCGGGCCACGAGCGTGACGGATGCTCCCGCGGATGCCAGGCCCGCCGCCATCGCATAGCCGAGCCCCTTCGAACCCCCCGTGATCACGGCATGACGACCTTCCAACCGAAACAGCGTGATCCCCGGTAGAACTGTGTCCTGCTCACTCATGCGTGAAAACTCGCTCCCAGCCATTGAAGGCCTTGTCGGTTGTTGATTTCTTCTTCGCGGAGAATCTCCGCCAGCGTCTTCCCTGCGATCGAAGGGAGGTCTGATTGCGGGGGATGCGCGTCGACATACGACAACGCTCGATCCAATCGCTGTCCGCGCCGCTGCGGTTCAAATGAGCCCCAGTAAGTGTCCAGCAAACAGGGCACGCGGAGCGGGTCGCGCGTGGCCATTTCCAGGTTGAAGACGATCGAGGGATTGGCAGCCTTCAGGACAGCGATCATCCGTGGCAGGTCCAAACAGCCGCTGCCCAACGGTACCTCGCTTAACAGGATACCGTCGGCGTACCGCTTGACGGCCATATCCTTGAAATGGACGCTCATCGCATACGGCGCCAACTGGTCAACGACCTCATCAGGATCTTCCAGCAGCGCCATGCTGTTGCCTGTGTCCACCAGGACTCCAATCCAAGGACTGCCGCAGTCGCGGATTAGGTCGATCAATTCCTCAAGCGTCAAGTCTTTGTGGTTCTCGATCGCCAGCTTGAGCTGATACTGGCGAAGGATCGGCTCGCTTCTGCCAAGTGCCTCCCGCGCTGCGGCAATCGCCTGGGCAATGGGTTCGCGACTGGAAAATACTTCATATCGTCGACCACGCAGTAACACGGTTCGCGCAACGGTGGCACCGGCCTGGCGAGCAAGTGCAACCTGCCGCTCAAAGTCTGGAACCTTGTCCGGAGTCTCTGGCAACTGCACTTCCGCCTCATAATAGGAATTCGGCTCGCGAAGCATCTCCGCCAGTTGCTCTGCCTGATGCTGCGCGGTCTGCCGATCATCGCGGCGCAGCGGCGCCTGCACACCGTCACCACCAAGCGTCCGACCGTACTTAAAGAAGCCGACCGCATCGGTGAATGGCGGCGTCTCCTGCTGGCGAATCGCGGCCCACAGCTGATGGCAGGAGAATGTACAAAGCCCGAAGCGGCTTCGAGCCGCACCGGCATCGGCGAATAAGCGGCGGGCCGTGCCGAGCATGGCCAGGGTGGCAATGAATTGGCGTCGGGCAAGGTTCTGCATCGCGTCGCTCAATAGATTTGATCACTCAATTCAGATCATGGAACACTCAGACCATGCGACCCATCCGATACTGTGACTCAACGCGTGCCGCAGGCCATCAGCCCAACAGCGCCTTCAGTTCGCGGTCCCAAGGGCTGCGGTAGGGTCGCGTCAGCATCGCACTGGCCTCCGCGTCTCCCTGGATATCATTGGCAGCATGGTCCCACGTGACCTTGCGACCCGTGCGGGTAGAAATGTTCGCAAGATGGCAGGTCGTGCTGACCCAATGGCTGCTGGCCAGATCCGAATTCGGAGTAGCGCGGGACTTGATACAGTCCACGAAGTTATGGGCATGGTCGATGTACTGCTGCTTCCAATCGCCTGATTTGTCCGACATTGGTTCGCACCAGGTGATGCCTTCCTCCTCGGGCACCGGCTGCGGACCGCCGACCGGATGACCACCGATGATCTTGGCGAACGTGTTGACGGGATCGACCTTTGGATCGGGAATGATTTGAAACCCGTCGCGACCGAGCGTCATCGTCCCGTGGGTTCCGAAAAAGGTGAGTGCGCCCATCGTCGAAGTCGCACCTCCTGTACTGACTTCGCGGAACTGCACTACGGCGCGGAAGCCCGGGTACTCAATGATTGCATCCTGGCTGTCCGGAACTTCTGCGTTGTCTTTCAAAAAATAACGGCCACCACTCGCACTGACCGCACGCGGAGCCTTCAGGTCGTAGATCCAGTGGACGATGTCCAATGAGTGATGTCCCAGATTGGTCATCTGGCCGCCGCTGTAGTCCCAGAACCAGCGAAAATGGTAGAGGCCACGGTTGGGGTTGAACGGCCGCTGTGGCGCGGGGCCTAACAGCATCTCCCAATCGAGCTCAGCGGGCGGGTCGCTATCCGGAGGATTGCCAATGCCTGGAGAAATGTTGCGGAAGAAGTTGCACTGGACGCTGACAAGCTGCCCGATCGCGCCGGAACGCAGCAACTCCTTGGCCCTCTGGTAGTGCGGTGCACTCCGCTGCTGGGTTCCGACCTGAACCACACGCTTCGTTCGCGCCGCCACCTGCTGCATCCACTCGCCTTCCCGCACGAACAGATGCAAAGGCTTTTCGACGTATACGTCCTTCCCCGCATCACAGGCCATCATCGTTTGCAGGGCGTGCCAATGATCGCCTGTATTGACGACCACTGCGTCAATGTCCGCGCGATCGAGCATCTCTCGAAAATCGGGCAGCTCCGCACAGTCTGCCCCCACCAGCTCGACGCATGCCTTCATCCGCGGACGGTAACAATCCGAAACCGCCACCACCTGGCAGTTGGGCAAGCCGTGGAAACTGCGGGTGTGAATTCGGCCAATCAGCCCAAAGCCGATAATCCCGATTCGCACGCGGTCATTGGCGCCAGGGACCTGCCCATAGGATTTGGCACTCAACGCCGTGGCAGCCCCGATTGCCGCCGACCCCTGCAAAAAGGCACGCCGTCGCATGAGGAGTTTCCTCGTTCCTGGAATTCTGGGCAAACGAGTCAAGTAGCACTGCTCAGTCTACCGCCGTCGCATCGGTCCGTGCCCCCGCCCCAACTATTTTTGAGTCGGGCAAGAAAATTCTTGACACAGTTTTGATCGCTTCATCGCACTGACCATTGGGTGGTCGTCAGATCGCCCCGGGGACCTTTGCCACGAACTGGTATCCACACTCGGCCGGACACATCAACAAGGAGGGATGGATCGACGGTCAAACGATTGCGTCTGATTTCGCTCGACGCCCCACAGTGATTGTTCGCTAGGGTTCGTCTTCGATCTCGAATCCCGTGCCCAAGTTCACCGTGCTTTCCCCCCATTCAAGGTGCCAGAAATGACAAGTTCTTCGTCCGTCAGGAACCGACAGCGTTGTGTTCCGTTGATTGCGATGTGCTTGGTCCTGGTCTGTGGCGTTGCAGTGAGTGCAAGACCTCCGAGTGGGGGTGGCGGTGGAGGCGGTAGCAGCAGCAACGGGGGTGGTCAGATCTACTTCGCGGCTGCTAGCCCCAGCGCACCCAGCTACAGCTACGACATGCTGCTCGTGATGAAAGATGACGGGACGGAGGTCACGCAGCAGAAGCAAAAAAAGGACAGGCATAATATGGCCCAGGTCAATGGAGACAAGACAGACTCGCATCGTTTGCATGACGAGCCTGCAGGCTCGCGCATTCGCCCCGATGGCAGCACAAAATCTGAATGAAGACTCGAAGCAACTGCCCTGCGAAGCAGCTTCCAGGGCAGCTACGCCACTAGGCTCATGGAGCGAGAATTTCTAACGCTTTGCGCCGTGGCTCTGTTGCACCACAGCGCCTGGGTGTGCGTCTCTGCAAAGCGTGCGGAATCAACGCTTGGGGGAATCTTCAGACACTCATCTGCCACCGCATCGCATTATCCAGATGATGCGCGCCGGTCTGTTGGGCAATCTGCTGCAAGAACGCCCGCTTGCTCGCCGCATAGTGACCGTACAGCCGATCCCGCTTCAGCATCTGCTTCAGCCGCGCATCCCAGAAC
>Ga0114939_10000550_pt1 | contig 31295 bp, 22 predicted proteins | sample AshMeaCrysSpring_FD_87196 | JGI IMG/M metagenome (GOLD analysis project Ga0114939, IMG submission 87196) | Groundwater microbial communities from Big Spring, Nevada to study Microbial Dark Matter (Phase II) - Ash Meadows Crystal Spring | ecosystem: Environmental > Aquatic > Deep subsurface >...
CGGCAGCGTACGTCGCATCGCGCCCGAAGTCTGGCGCATCGTCGCGCCAAACCCGGGTCCGCTCACGGGTCCCGGCACGAACACCTACGTCGTCGGCCGCGAGCGCCGGATCGTGATCGACCCCGGGCCGGCCGATCCGGCGCACGTCGCGCGGATCATGGAGGTCACGGGCGGATCCGTCGATCACATCCTCTGCACGCACTCGCACCCCGACCACTCGCCGGGCGCCGTCCCGCTGCGGGACCGCACCGGTGCCCCCGTGTACGGGCTCCCCGCGCCGGACGACGGGCACCAGGACGAGACGTATTCGCCGGATCGCAGCCTCGCCGACGGCCAGTCGATCACCGACGGCGTCGTGCAGTTGCGGGTGCTGCACACGCCCGGTCACGCGTCGAACCACGCGTGCCTGCTGCTCGAGTCGAGCGGACTCCTCTTCACCGGCGATCACCTGATGAGCGGATCGACGGTCGTCATTCTGCCGCCCGACGGCTCGATGCGCCTGTACGTCGAGTCGCTGCGCTCGCTGCGCGAGATGCCGCTCGCGGACCTCGCTCCCGGACACGGCTCGCTGATCCCCGGTGCGATCGCGGAGATCGACCGCGTGATCGCCCATCGGCTGCAGCGCGAGTCGAAAGTCCTGGCCGCCCAGCAGAGACGGCGCGCGGCCTCGCTCGACGAGCTCGTGCCCGACGTCTACGACGATGTGCCGAGGTTCATGCACCCAGTCGCGCGCTATTCGCTGCTCGCGCACCTCATCAAGCTCGAGGAGGAGGGCCGCGTGCATCGCGACGGCGAGACCTGGTCGTGGCGCGGCGGCTGAGCCGCCCGGCGCGGGCGCGTGGCCCGCGGCTCGAGTCCATCGAACTGCAGGGCGTCGGCGTCCGCTTCGGCCGGCACTGGGCGCTGCACGAGGCCTCGTTCACGCTCGAGGCGGGCCAGCGCTGGCTGGTCACCGGCGCGAACGGCGCCGGCAAGACGGTCCTGCTCAGGCTGCTGCGCGGCGACCTCTGGCCCGCGCCCACGGGGCGCGGACGCCGGCATTATCGAATCGGCTCGCGAACGGACGAGGAGCCGCTCTACGCCCGCCCGCGCATCGCGCACCTGGGGCCAGAGCGGCAGGACAAGTACGAGCGCCTCGAGTGGAACCTCACCGTGCAGGAGGTCGTCGGGACCGGTCTGTTCGACACCGACATCCCGCTCGATACGATCGACGCACGCGGCCGCCGGGCCGTGCGGGCCGCGCTCGAGCAGGCGCGCCTCGCCGGACTCGCGCAACGCCGATTCCTGTCGCTGTCCTACGGTCAGCGCCGCCGCGTGCTGCTCGCCCGCGCACTCGTGTGCCGGCCCGACGTCCTGCTGCTCGACGAGGCCCTGAACGGTCTCGACGCGTCGTCGCGCGAGGCGTTCCTCGACCACCTGCGTCGCGCCAGCGGCGAGCGCATGGCGTGGGTGATCACCACGCATCGCGAGCGGGACCGTCCGGCGGGCGTGACCCACCTGGCGCGGCTCCACGATGGGCGCATCGTCGCCGCAGGTCCCGTGGCCGGGGGCGAGGCCGGCGCTGCGTCGGCGCCCGCACGGGCCGCCTCGATGCGGGGCCGGGCCGGCGCAAGTCCATCCCCGGGCCAGCGTCGCGGACGCGCCCTGGTGCGTATCGCGGACGCGACGGTGTTTCGCGACGGGCAAACGGTGATATCGCGGCTCGACTGGGCGCTCGGGCCGGGCGAGCACTGGTGCGTCACGGGGCCGAACGGATCGGGAAAGTCGACGTTCATCGCGCTTCTCTACGGTGATCTCTGGCCCGCGCACGGCGGCGTGATCGAACGTGCGCCGGGGCGGCCGGGAACGCCGATCAAATCGTGGAAGCGAGGCGTGGGCCTCGTGTCGCCGGAGTTGCAGGCGAGGTATGCCGCGACCGCGTGCACGCTCGAGGAGATCGTCGCGTCGGGCCTGCACGCGAGCATCGGCTTGAACGACCGATCCACAGCAAGGGAACTGGCGCTGGCGAGGGCAGGGCTGCGGCGCGTCGGGCTCGAGAAACTCGGGTCACGACGGGCGCGGCAAGTCTCCTACGGCCAGCTCCGTCTCGCGCTGTTCGCGCGAGCGCTGGTGCGGCCGCGACGACTCCTGCTGCTCGACGAGCCGTTCGACGGCCTCGATGCGTCGAGGGTCGAGTGCGCGCGGCAGGCGCTGCACGAGGCGGTCCGCCGTGGCGCGCAACTCGTCGTGGCCTCGCACCACGCCGAGGACGTGCCGGATTGCGCAGTGAACGTGCTCGAGCTCGGCCGTGGCGGCCGCTGGCGCGTCACTTCGCGAGACGCCGCCCGAGCGACCGAAGCGGCACGTCGCGCTCGCCGAGGACGGCGGACACCGGCGTGACCGTGACGTAGCCGGCGTCGAGCAGCACGTTGTCGGAATCCCGTGCGTCGCGCGCCGGCGGCCCCGGTTTGCGTTTCGAGTCGTAGACACCGTCGCCCACGGGCGCGAAGACGAGGTGCAAATCGGTCGTCAGGCCCTGCGTCGCGACTCGAACGCCCCCCATCGTCGCGACGGCCCGCGCCGGGTAGTTGACGTTCAGTGCCGTGGTGGCGCGCACGACGCGGCCACGCTCGCAGAACCAGCCTCGGGCGGAATCGATCAGGCGCGTGAAGTGGGCGGCCACCTGCTCGAGGTGTTGCTGCGGCAGTGCCGACCGGGCTTCGGGTGTCGCCGGTCGCTCGGCGTTGACCGCGAAGCCCGGGACCGGAGGGTCGAGCAGCATGGTTCCGGCCAGGGCGCCACCCACGGTGCCGGACAGCGCGAGCACGGAACCCGTGTTCGTGCCGTCGTTGATTCCGGACACGATGAGATCCGGCCGCACGCCGGGCGGATAGAGCGCGGTGGCGCCGAGCACGACCGCGGTCGCCGGCGTCCCCGCAACCCCGAACACGTCGGCGTCGGACTCGCTGCGGGTCACCGTGACCTGGCCCCAGGTGAAGCTCGAACTCGTCCCGCTCGCGTTCGCGGCGGGCGCTACCCGCCTGACCCGATGACCCGCCGCCCGCAGCGCCGCATGGAGTGCGCGAATGCCCGGGGCCTCGAAACCGTCGTCGTTCGTGAGCAGGATCTCGAGCGGCCCCGCACCGCAGAGCGCTGCCCCGGCGTTCGCCTGGGCCGGCGCCGCACCGGCGTGGCACAGCGCAAGCGCGCCGACCAGTGCGGGCCAAGCGATGCGCGCGCGCCGGATCAGGCGGGACATCGGAGCGCGCGCCTGACGGCCGCCGTCGGGTGCTAGTATGGGCCCACCATGACCTGCTTCGTCGCGCGATTGAAAGTGAAGGCCGGCCGCCAGGCGGACTTCGAGCGGCTGGAACGTGAATTCTCCCGCCTCGCTGCCGAGCAGGAGGGCACGCTGCGCTACGAGGTGCTGAGGCATCGCACGAATCCCGATGCCTACCTGGTCTACGCTCGCTTCACGGACGAGGCCGCGTTCCGCGCCCATCAGGAGACCGAGGCGTACCGGCGACTGGTGCCGCAGATCATGGAAACGCTGGGCGAGGAAACCGATCTCCACTTCTTCGACTGGATCGGCTAGAGCGCGAGTTCGGCCTCGTACAGGATCACGGCGTCGCCCGTCACCTTGACACTCGACGCGCGCTTACCGGACCCGGTGACCTCGACGTCGACCTTCCCCGGGCGGCCGAGAAACCGACCCTGGTGCCCGGTGAAGCTCGCACGGCCTTCCTCGGCCGGGAGCAGGCCGTTGTTGAGCAGGTAGACGCCGAGCATGCCGTGGGCGTTTCCGCTGACCGGGTCCTCGGGGACGCCGATCACGGGGCAGAACATCCGCGATTCCGTCTGAAACGGGTCAGCGCCCGGGACCAGCGCGAACACAAAGAACCCGTCGGCGCCGACGTGCGGCGTGAGGTGGATGAGCGCGTCCATGTCGGGCTGCAGCGACTCGAGCGTCTCGGGCGACTGCAGGCCGATGAGTAGCCGGGAATTTGCCTTGCTCATGACCTGCATGGGGCAGGCGGGGTGCAGGCTCGCCGAGCTGATGCCGAGCGCGTCGAGCACCGGTCCGCGCCGCTCGTCCGGGACGATCGGGCCGAATGTCGCGGGTCCCTGGTGGATCGATACGCGCAGTGCATGCCCGCGCCCGGTGATCTCCACCTCGTAGATGCTGCCCCCCGACATCTGCCGGACCTTGCCCTTGGGCACTCCGTTCGCGATGGCGCGCACGTAGTGCGCCGCGACGGTGGCGTGGCCGATGAAGGTGACCTCGCGGCGCGGCGAGAAGTAGCGCACCTCCACGTCGTGGTCCGGCGCCTCCGCGTTGAGCACGAAGGCGACGTCCTGGCCGGCAACTTCACGTGCGATCCGAGCCATCTCGTCTTCGCCGAGGACCTCGGCGTCAAGGACCACCACCGCGGGATTGCCGCAGAAGCGCTCCCGGGTGAACGCATCGACGTGGAACAGGCGGCACTTGCGCTTCGGCATCTTTTCTCGGGGTCCGGACCGGGGATGCGCATTAGTCCTGAGCGGGCCAGCCGCGTCAACAGCGGCTATACTCCGCCGTACCTTGGGGTGGCCTGACTGGGCCTGAGATGCCGGCCGCGGCGCGTGCCGATCACCGGCGAACCCGTTGAACCTGATCCGGTTAGTACCGGCGTAGGGAGCAGGTATCATGCTCGGCCAACCCGGCCTTTCGATAAGTAATTCAGTTGCTTACGAGGATTTTTTAATCCTCTCGACAGCCTTCGCGCTGGTGTCGGTCGCGGGCCTCGGCGATGTCTCGGCGGCGGAAGCGACCACCGGGCCGCCGCTGGAGGAGATCGTCGTGACTGCGTCGCTCCGCTCGACCGAGGCAGCCAACCTGCCGGCCAGCATCACGGTACTGGACGCCTCCGCGATCCAGTCCGCGGGGCTGCAGCACCTGGCCGACCTCACCTCCCTGGTGCCCAACCTCAACTGGTCCGGCGGAACCTCGCGTCCACGCTACTTCCAGTTGCGGGGCATCGGCGAGCTCGAGCAGTACCAGGGGGCCCCGAACCCGTCGGTCGGCTTCCTGGTCGACGACATCGACTTCAGCGGCGTCGGCATGCCGGCGACCTCCTTCGACGTGCAGCAGGTCGAAGTGCTGCGTGGCCCCCAGGGCACGCGCTACGGCGCGAATGCGCTGGCCGGGCTCATCAAGGTCAAGACGAACGATCCCGTTGCGGAGGCGGGCCTCGGGACGGACCTGCTGGCGGGGAGCGACGGACTCATCGGGGCCGGTCTCGTCACCGGCGGTCCGCTGCCGCCGGTCGGGGAAGCGGCGGGTGGAGCGTGGCGCGTCGCAGCGCAGCGCGCCCGCAGCGACGGCTTTCGCGACAACGTGTACCTGGGTCGCGACGACACAAACGGCCGTGACGAGACGACGCTGCGCGGCAAGCTGCGCCTCGGTCTGCCCGGCGACTGGCAGGCCGACGCGACCGCGCTGTACGTGTCGGTCGACAACGGGTTCGACGCGTTCTCGCCGGACAACGGGCTCAGGACCTTTTCCGACCAGCCGGGTCGGGACGCGCAGCGCTCCGTAGGCACGTCGCTCAAGCTGGCGGGCGACGTGGGCGTGGCCACGCTGGTCAGCACGACCTCGTACGCCGATTCCGACATCGTCTACAGCTTCGACGGCGACTGGGGCAACGAGCCCTACTGGGAGCCGTACGTCCCGTACCAGTACTTCTCGCAATACGACCGGCAGCGCGCGACGCTGGCCCAGGACCTCCGCCTCACCAGTCACGGCACAGCGCGCGGCGAGGGCTTCGGCTGGCTCGCCGGCGCCTATGCCTTGCGCTTCGAGGAGGACACGCTGCAGCGCGACTACTTCACCGACGAGCTCCTGCGCCCGGCTCTCAAGAGCACGTACGACGCGCTGACCCTCGCGGCCTACGGCGAGGTCGAGTGGCGGGTCGCCGGAAGCGTCACGGCGAACGCGGGGCTGCGCGTCGAGAACCGCGGCTCCGATTATCGCGACAGCGACGGCTCGGCCTTCTCGCCCGACGACACCATGGTCGGCGGTCAGCTGTCCGTGAGCGGCGATCTCGGAAAGAGAAGCACCTGGTACGCGACCCTGGCGCGCGGCTTCAAGGACGGCGGGTTCAACATCGGCGAATTCGTGCCGCCGGCGCTTCGCGAATTCGGCCCGGAGTACCTCTGGAACCTCGAGTCGGGCATGCACCTGCGGAACGCCGCTCGCACCCTCGAAGCCGACGTCGCGGTGTTCTACATGTGGCGGCAGGACCAGCAGGTCGCCGCATCGTTCCAGCTCGACCCGGGCGATCCGCTTTCGTACGTCTTCTACACGGACAACGCCGCCCGCGGCCGCAACTACGGCCTCGAGGCCAGCGCGACGTGGCGGCTGCGCCCGTCGCTGTCGCTCAGCGCGACGCTCGGCCTGCTCGGTTCGGAGTACCTCGACTACCGGTACGGGGACCGCAACCTCGACGGCCGCGAGCAGGCGTCCGCGCCGCCATACCAGTACTCGCTGTCCGCCGAGTGGGACGCCGGCCGCGGCTGGACGGCACGCGCGGACCTCGCCGGCAGCGCTGCGTACTACTTCGACACCAGCAACGACCAGAAGTCGCAGCCGTACGTCCTGGTGAACCTGAGGGCGGGCTACTCCTCGGAGCGGTGGGGCGTCTACGCGTGGGGCCGCAACGTCTTCGACGAGGAATACGCCGTGCGCGGGTTCTACTTCGGCCTCGAGCCGCCGGACTTCGCGAACGAACTCTACATCCAGCGTGGCGATCCGCGGCTCGTCGGCGTGACCGCGACCTGGTCGACCCGGTGAGGAGACTCCTGCATGCGCACTGCCGTTGAAATCAGCCTCTATCCTCTCGACGCGGACTACGTTCCGCCGATCAAGGACTTCATCGAGCGCCTCGGTCGCCACGAGGGCCTGCACGTCGTGACCAATGCGATGAGCACCCAGGTGGCCGGTGACCACGACCGCCTGTTCGCGGCACTCGGCGAGGAGACACGCCGCAGCTTCGAGCAGGGCGGTCGTGCAGTGTTCGTCATGAAGGTGCTCGGCGGAGAGCCGTCGGCGGACGAGCGCTGAGCCGGCGCGCGGGGAGTTCCGACGATGCCAGCCTCGTTCGCCGAGTGGATCGCAGTCGCGCTGGCACTCGCCTACGTGCTGCTCGCGATCCGCCAGGACCGCTGGTGCTGGCCGGCGGCAGCCGCAAGCGCCGCGATCTACCTCGTGCTCTTCGCGCGTGGCGGGCTGCCCATGCAGGCCGTGCTGCAGGTCTTCTACATCGTGATGGCGGTCTACGGCTGGTTCGCGTGGCGGGCCGACCACGGTCAGGCGGGTGAATTGCGCGTGACCCGCTGGCCGGCCGCCTTGCACGCCGTGGCCTTGCCTGCGGTCGCGGCCGCGTCCGCGGCCAATGCGTACCTGCTGCCGGGCGCCGCGGGCCCGGTGATCGCCTTCGCCGACTCGCTCGTAGCCTGGGGCAGCGTGCTCGCCACCTGGATGGTCGCGCGCAAGGTCCTCGAGAACTGGTTGTACTGGATACTCTTCGACTGCGTGGCCGTCGGGCTCTATTTCGCGCAGGGCTTCCACGCGACGTCCGGGCTCTTCGTTCTTTACGTGATTCTTTCCGTGCGCGGCTTTCTCGCCTGGCGCGCAGATGCCACGCCGGCGGGGCGCGCCGCGTGACGGCGTCGCCCGACTCGCCGGAGTCACGCGTCCGGCGCGCGCTCGCGGCCCATCGCGAGACACGGGCACTTGCGACGGGTCCGCTGGAGGCGGTCCAAGGCGGGCTAAGCAACCACGCCTGGTTCGCCGAAACCGGCACCGGCGCGTGCTTCGTACGGCTCGGTGCCGGGTACGCCTCGAGCCTCGGCGTCGACCGGGCGGCGGAGTGCCGGCTGCTCGAATCGATGGCGGAGGCCGGGATCGCGCCGCTGATCGTGCTCTGCGACCCGGGGCGCGACCTGCTCGTCACCGAACGCATCCGGGGCCGAACCTGGACCCGTGACGCAGCCCTGCAGCCGCGCAACCTCGAGCGACTCGGGGCGTTACTGCGCTCGCTTCACGGGATCGCGCCGCAGACGGGCTGGTCGCGTGTCTCGTTTCCGTCGCGGGCGCGGCAGCTCGAGGAGCGGCTGGCCGCACTCGACTTGCAGGATCGCGAGCTGGGCGCGCTGGCCCGCGAGGCCTCGCTGGCGCTCGCCGGCCGCGGGGACGTCGCCACCGCGTGTCACAACGACCTGCACCACCTGAACGTCCTCGACGACGGACAGCGGCTGTGGCTCGTGGACTGGGAGTACGGCGGCGCCGGCGACCCGTTGTTCGACTTCGCGAGCCTGCTCTGCCAGCACCCGGGCGTGCCCTCCGATCGGGAGCGGCTGCTCGAGGCGGCGGGGGAGCGTGAGTTTGGCTCGGCCGGTCGCCTCGAGGCCGCGTGCGTGCTGTTCGACTACGTCCAGTGGCTCTGGTACCGGCTCGCGGCCCGGCAGGCGCCGGACGGCGCGGGCGTCTACGCCGAGCGGGCCACGGCAATCCGCTCGCGGCGCCTCGCCATGCGATAATTGCAGATTCACCGGGAGCGACCGAGGACGAGCGATGGCGAAGATGAGGGTCACGGACCAGGGCGGCCACTTCCACGAGGTCGAGGGCCGCGTCGGGCTCAAGATCATGGAAACGCTGCGCGAATACGATTACGGCGTCACCGCGATCTGCGGAGGGCTCTGCTCGTGCGCGACGTGCCACGTCCTCGTCGACCCTGACTGGATGTCGCGCCTTCCGCCGCCGCAGAGCGACGAGAAGGACCTGCTCGTCGAGCTGCAGCACTACGACCCGGCACGCTCGCGCCTGAGCTGCCAGGTCGATTTCACCGAGGCACTCGACGGGCTGCCGCTCGTCGTGGCCCCCGAGGAGTGAACATGCCGAAGACCGTCCTGCTCGAGGTGGCCGACGGCGTCGCCACCGTCACGCTGAACCGCCCGGACGCCGGCAACGCGCTCAACATGGAAATGGGGCGGGACCTGCTCGAGGTCGCTCTCGCCTGCGAGTTCGACCCGAAGGTGCGTGCCGTCGTACTGACCGGGACAGGCCGGAATTTCGGCTTCGGCGGGGACGTGCGCGGCATGTCGGAGCAGGGCGAGGGAGTCGCCGCGTTCCTGAACGAACTCACCACCTACATCCACGGCGCGATCAGCTGTTTCGCGCGCATGAAGGCACCGGTGGTCGCGGCCGTGAACGGCACGGCGGCCGGCGGGGCCGTGGGCCTCGTCTGCATGGCCGATCTCGCGATCGCCGGCCGGGGCAGCAAGTTCACGCTGGCCTACACCGGCATCGGGCTCGCCCCGGACTGCAGCACGTCTTTCCTGCTGCCGCGCATCGTGGGGCGCCGTCGCGCCATCGAGCTGTTCCTCACCAATCGCGTGCTGAGCGCCGAGGAGGCGCTCGGCTGGGGGCTCGTGAACCAGGTGGTTGACGACGCGGAGGTGCTGCCCGCGGCCCGGGCGCTGGCAGCGCGGTTCGCCGCGGGCCCGACCGAGTCCTACGGTGCGGTCAAGCGGCTCATGGACTCCACCGACCCCGGCCTCGAGGCCCAGATGGCGGCGGAGGCCCGCGCCATCGCGGCGCAGTCGGTGCACCCGAACGGCGTCGAGGGCGTGCGCGCCTTCCTCGAGAAGCGCAAGCCGAATTACTGATTTCCCGCGCTGGCGGAGTGCGTCGGATGCTGGTGTAGTATTGCGTTGCAACAACGCAACCGGGGCACCAGACCATGACCGACGCATTCATCCTCGACGCCGTGCGCACCCCGCGTGGTCGCGGGCGGCCGGACGGCTCGCTGCATCCGATCACCCCTGTCGAACTCGCTGCGCAGACGCTCGCCGCGCTGCGTGACCGCAACAGCCTCGATACGAAGCTGGTCGACGACGTGACGCTCGGCTGCGTCACACCGGTCGGCGAGCAGGGTGCGGACATCGCGCGCGTCGCGGCGCTCGTCGCCGGCTACGACGAGAGCGTGCCCGGCAAGCAGCTGAACCGCTTCTGCGCGTCGGGCCTCGAGTCGGTCAACACTGCGGCCGCTCAGGTGATGTCGGGCTCGTCCGACATGGCGATCGGCGGCGGCGTCGAGTCGATGTCGCGGGTGCCGATGGGCACTGACGGCGGCGCCTGGGCCATCGATCCACGCGTCGCCTGGCAGCAGTACTTCGTCCCGCAGGGCATCAGCGCGGACCTCATCGCGACGCTCGACGGCTACACGCGCGAGACGGTCGATTCCTTCGCGGTGGAGAGCCAGCGTCGCGCGGCCTACGCACAGCAGAACGGGTACTTCGACCGCTCGATCATCCCGGTGAAGGATGCGATCGGCGGCATCGCGCTCGCGAAGGACGAGTACCTGCGTCCCGGCACGACGATGGACGACCTCGCCAGGCTCAAGCCGGCCTTCACCCAGATGGGCGAGGACGCGGGCTTCGACGCCGTGGCGATCATGCGCTACCCCGCGGTCGAGACGATTCACCACGTGCACACCGCCGGCAACTCGAGCGGCATCGTGGACGGTGCGGCCGCCATGCTCGTCGGCAGCAGGAAGGCGGCCCGGAAGACCGGCATCAAGCCGCGGGCACGCATCGTCGGCTTCGCCTCCATCGGCAGCGAGCCCACGATCATGCTCACGGGCCCCGCGGCGGCCAGCCGCCGGGTGCTGAAGCGCTGCGGCATGAAGACCTCCGACATCGACCTCTGGGAGATCAACGAGGCCTTCGCCTCCGTCGTGCTGCGCTACATGCGCGACATGGAACTCTCGCCGGACAGGGTGAACGTGAATGGCGGCGCCATCGCCATGGGGCACCCCCTCGGGGCGACCGGGGCGATCGTGCTCAACATCGCGCTCGACGAGCTCGAGCGGCGCAACCTCTCGACCGCGCTCGTCACGCTCTGCATCGGTGCGGGCATGGGCACGGCCACGATCATCGAGCGCGTCTGACGCTCTCCGACGCGCACACGGGACGATTCACATGACACAGAACATCCGTTTCTCCGTCGACGGCGACGGCATCGCGATCCTGCTCATCGACGTGGCCGACCGGCCGATGAACGTGCTCACGCCGGGCTTCCGCAAGGACCTCGCCGAGTGCGTCGAGAAGGTCGCCGCCGACCCGGCGATCAAGGGCGCCGTGATCGGCTCTGCGAAGTCGAGCTTCATGGCGGGCGCCGACATCAAGGACATGTCCGGCGCGTTCGAGCGCGGGCTCACCGCCGCCGAGGCTGCGAGCTTCAGCGGCGAGCTGAACCGGCTCCTGCGGCGGCTCGAGACTTGCGGCAAGCCCTTCGCGGCGGCCGTGAACGGCGTCGCGCTCGGCGGCGGGTTCGAGGTGGCGCTCGCCTGCCACTACCGCGTGATTGAGGACAGCCCGAAGGCTGGCGTCGGCTTCCCCGAGGTGAAGATCGGCCTGCTGCCGGGCGCGGGCGGCACCCAGCGCACGCCGCGCATGATCGGCGTCACCGAGGCGCTCCGGCTCATCAGCGAGGGACGCCAGATCGGGCCGCAGGACGCGCTCAAGAAGGGGCTCGTGAACGAGGTCGCCCCGGCCCCGGAACTCGTCGAGCGCGCTCGCCAGTGGATACTGAAGGGCGGCAAGGGCGTACAGCCCTGGGACGTGAAGGGCTTCCGCGTGCCGGGCGGTGCCGGCATGACTTCGCCCGCAGCCGCCCAGACCTTCATGATCGGCACGGCGCTCGCGGCCAGGACCACCATGCGCAATTACCCGGCGCCGGCCGCGATCCTCTCCGCGGTGTACGAGGGCACGCTGTTGCCGATGGACGCGGCGCTCGCGGTGGAGTCGAAGTACTTCGGCCAGCTGCTGTCGGGACCCGTCGCGCGCAACCTGATGCGCACCATGTTCATCAACAAGGGTCTCGCGGACAAGCTGAACCGCCGGCCTGCAGCACCGCCGAAGTCGCAGGTCCGCCGTCTCGGCATCCTCGGCGCAGGAATGATGGGCGCCGGCGTCGCGTACGTCTCCGCGGTCGCGGGCATGGAGGTCGTCCTGCTCGACAGCACGCTCGAGATCGCCGAGAAGGGCAAGGACTACTCGAAGCAGCTGCTCGCCAAGGCCGTCGGTCGCGGCAAGAAGACGCAGGCGGAGGCGGATGCCATCCTCGCGCGCATCAGGCCGACGGCCAGCTACGACGATCTCGCGGGCTGCGAGCTCGTGATCGAGGCCGTGTTCGAGAACCGCGAGATCAAGGCGGACGTCACGGCCAGGACCGAGGCCGTGATCCCGAAGAACGCCGTGTTCGCGAGCAACACCTCGACGCTGCCCATCAGCGGGCTCGCGCAGGCGTCGAAGCGTCCGGCGCAATTCATCGGTGTCCACTTCTTCTCGCCCGTGGACAAGATGCCCCTCGTCGAGATCATCCTCGGCAAGAAGACCTCCGACGACACGCTCGCCCGGGCACTCGACTACGTGGGGCAGCTGCGCAAGACGCCGATCGTGGTGAACGACAGCCGTGGCTTCTATACCAGCCGCTGCTTCGGCACGTTCGTTTACGAAGGCATGGCCATGCTGCAGGAAGGCGTCAACCCGGCGCTGATCGAGAACGCGGCGAAGATGGCCGGCATGCCGGTCGGCCCGCTCGCGGTCGCCGACGAGGTCACGATCGACCTGCAATGGAAGGTGATCCGGCAGACGGAGGCGGATCTCGGCCGCCGGTTCGTGAAGCCCGCCGCGTACGACGTCGTGAAGACCTTCGTCGAGGAGCTGAAGCGCCCCGGCCGCCGTTTCGGCGCCGGCTTCTACGATTACCCGAAAGACGCGAAGAAGCACCTCTGGCCCGGCCTGAAGGACGTGTTTCCGATGGCGCCGGTCCAGCCGGCGGTGGAGGAAGTCGAGAAGCGGATGCTCTACATCCAGGCGCTCGAGACCACGCGTTGCCTGGAGGAGGGCGTCGTCACGACCGCGGCCGAGGCGGATCTCGGGTCGATCCTCGGCTGGGGCTTCCCGGCGTGGACCGGCGGCACGCTGTCGTTCATCGACACGGTCGGCATCCGCAACTTCGTCGCGGAGTGCGAGCGGATGTCGAAGCGCTATGGCAAGCGTTTCAAGCCCTCGAAGTGGCTGAAGGAGCGCGCGGAGCGCGACGAACCGTTCCACGGGGGCGGGGGCCAGAAGGCGGCCTGACACGTGTCGACTGGTGCCAGGTGCGGGAGATCGCTCGCCGGGACGCCGTGAACCCGTCCGTTGGGCTCCGCGCGCGCCGTCCTGGCGCGCGACGGCCCGGCGAACGGATTCGGGCAACCGGCACCGGACGGCTCCTGCGCCCGACGTCGCTTCCGAGCTCCCCCCAATGACAATCGAGTGACCCAGCATGCCGATTCCTGCCGCATTCCGTGACCGCCTGAGCCTGCCCTTGATCGGGTCGCCGATGTTTATCGCATCGACGCCGGATCTGGTGATCGCACAGTGCAAAGCCGGGATCATCGGCTCCTTCCCGGCGCTCAATGCCCGGCCGCCCGCGCTGCTCGACGAATGGCTGACGCGCATCCGCACCGAGCTCGACGAGCATGCGCGCGCGAACCCGGGGGCGAAGGTGGCTCCGTTCGCCGTCAACCAGATCGCGCACGCGAGCAACGACCGGCTCGCGCACGACATGGAGGCCTGCGTCAGGCACCGCGTGCCGGTGATCATCACCAGCCTGCGGCCGCCGCGGGAAATCGTGGACGCGGCTCACTCCTACGGCGGGCTCGTCTTCCACGACGTGATCAGCGTGCGTCACGCGCGCAAGGCGGCCGAGCAGGGCGTCGACGGCATCATCGCGGTCTGCGCGGGCGCCGGGGGCCACGCCGGCATGGCGAGCCCGTTCGCTCTCGTACGCGAGATCCGCAGTTTCTTCGACGGGACGATCATCCTCTCCGGCGCCATGAGCAGCGGGGCCGACGTATTCGCCGCGCTCGCGCTCGGTGCGGACATGGCCTACATCGGCACGCGCTTCCTCGCGACGACCGAGGCGCGGGTACCGGACGGCTACAAGCAGATGATCGTGGATTCGTCGTCCGACGACGTCGTCTACACGTCCCTCTTCACGGGCGTGAAGGGCAACTACCTCGCGCGGAGCGTGACCGCTGCCGGTCTCGACCCGGCCAACCTCCCCGAAGCCGACAAGTCGAAGATGGACTTCGGCTCGGGCGGCAACATGGAGAAGAAGGCCTGGCGTGACATCTGGAGCGGCGGCCAGGGCGTGGGCAACATCCACGAGGTGATTCCGACGGCCGAACTCGTCGCGCGAATGGTGCACGAATACGAGGACACGCGGCGGCGGATGTGCGGCGTGGCCTGAGACCAAAATAGGGGAATGTCCCCTATTTTTTCTCCGTCTGCCGGGCGACCGCCTCGGCCCGCGCCTTCACCGCCTCAGGATCGCCCAGGTAACGGCTGGCCTTCGGCCTCAGCGCCGCGTCGAGTTCGTAAAGCAGCGGCACGCCGGTCGGTATGTTGAGCTCGACGATCGCAGCATCCGACATCCCGTCCAGCATCTTCACGAGCGCGCGCAGGCTGTTGCCGTGCGCCACCACGAGCACGTTGCGGCCCGCCGCGAGCTCCGGTGCGATGCGCGCATTCCAGAGCGGTAGCACGCGTGCGAGCGTGTCCTTGAGCGACTCGCAGGACGGCATCTCGGCGGGTGGCACCGCGGCATAGCGCCGGTCGAAGCGTGGATGCGTCGGGTCGTTGCCGTCGAGCGGCGGCGGCGGAATGTCGTAGCTGCGCCGCCAGACCTTCACCTGCTCGGCGCCGTGCCTGGCGACGGTCTGCGCCTTGTCGAGTCCCTGCAGCGCGCCGTAGTGGCGCTCGTTCAGCCGCCAGCTGCGCTCGACCGGCAGCCACATCATGTCGAGTCCGTCGAGCGTGATCCACAGCGTCCGGATCGCACGCTTCAGCACCGAGGTGAACGCGATGTCGAAGGGGATTCCCTCGGCCTTCAGGAGTCGGCCCGCTTCCTGCGCCTCCTGCACCCCCTGTGGCGAGAGGTCGACGTCGATCCAGCCGGTGAAGAGGTTCTCGAGGTTCCAGATGCTCTGGCCGTGGCGCAGGAGGACGAGTTTGCCGGTGCTCATGGTCTTCGTGGGTCGGAGGGAGATGGGTTCTTATAGCAACGCCCCGCCTGGCAGGCCAGACTGGAAAGCCGCGATGCCCGGACGGCGGAGTGGCCGTGGATCCCGCCCTTGCAGCGAGTCACCTCTCGGCCACGACCAGTCTGCGCACCGCCTGCAGGGCCACGGAAAGCGAGGCGAAGTCGACTCCGGAAGGCAGGGCGCGGATGTCGTTCACGACGCCCTGCGCGTGCCGTGCCGCCGCCGCGTGCTTCTTCTGCCAGCGCTCGAGTGCGCGCACCGGGTCGCGTTCGCGCGACTCCTCGAGCACGCGCTGGGCGAGCCCGCGATGCGTCTCGTAGAGAGCCTCGCGCAGGCTCCCACGCGCGACGGCGTGCCAGTGGCCCTCGGTGTCCAGCGACTCGATCCGGCCGCGCAGCCAGTCGAGACCGAACGCGGCCCCCACCGCGAAGTACGCCGCGGCCGCGACCTCGACGGACAGCTTCCGGCTCGCGGCCAGTTCGACGATGTCCGGGGCGCACTGCAGCGCACTGCACGCCGCGATCTGGCGCGCGAGCGCGGCCGGCACGCCGGAACCGGTGAGTTCCGTGGCGCGCGCGTCGTAGGCCTCGCGCTCGAGGCCCTGCAGCCACGCCGGCTGCGACGCCGACAGCTCGCGGATGCCCGGCCGCAGCCGGCCCACCTGCATCTCGATCCCGAGCTCGCCGCGGTGCCGCTGGATGAGCCAGTAGGTGACCTGGCGGATGAGCACGATCGTGTCGAGCGTCATCGCGTACTGCACCGGAGCCGCGATCTTGTTGTCGAGCCGCTCGATCGACGCCCAGAGGTCACGCACGTCGAACGCCTCGCGGGCGATCGAGTAGGCGCGCGCGACGGTGGCCGCGTCGGTGCCCGTGTCCTGCTGCGTGCGCGCGACGAACGCCGGGCCCATGCGGTTCACGATGCTGTTCGTCGTCGCCGTCGCGATGATCTCGCGCCTGAGGCGGTGCTCGCCGAGGAGGCCCGCGTAGCGGCGGGCGATGCGCTCCGGGAAGTAACGGTCGAGCTCGCGGCTGAGGTACGGATCCTCGGGCACGTCCGAGCGGATCAGCTGGTTCATCAGCGCGATCTTGCCGTAGCTCAGCACGATGGACAGCTCCGGGCGCGTGAGGCCCTGTCCGGCGCGCCGGCGGTCCTCGATGTCCTCGCTGCTCGGCAGGAACTCGAGCGCCCGGTCGAGCACACCATCGAGCTCCAGCGAGCGGATGAAGTGCGCGTGCTCGCCGAGCCGCTCGGCCGCCACCGTCTCGAGCAGGCTGAGCGCCTGGCTCTGCAGGTAGTTGTCGCGGAGCACGAGCGCGCCCACCTCGTCGGTCATCCCGGCGAGCAGCCTGTTGCGCGCCGCCGTAGCGAGCCCCGTCCGGCGCTGCACGACCTCGAGGAGGATCTTGATGTTGACCTCGTGGTCGGAGCAGTCGACGCCGCCCGAGTTATCCACAAAGTCGGTGTTGAGGCGCCCGCCGTTGAGCGCGTATTCGATGCGCCCCATCTGCGAGAGGCCGAGATTGCCGCCCTCGCCGACGACCTTGCAGCGGAGTTCGCGGCCGTCGACGCGCACGGCGTCGTTACTGCGGTCGCCGATCTGCGAGTTGGCCTCCCACGAGGCCTTCACGTAGGTGCCGATGCCGCCGTTCCAGAGCAGGTCCACCGGCAGCTTCAGGATCGCCGTGATCACCTGGTTCGGTGTCGCCCGTGCGGTCTCGAGGCCGAGCATCGCGCGCGCCTGCGGCGAGAGCGCGATGTCCTTCGCGTCGCGCGGGTAAATGCCGCCGCCCTTGGAGATGAGCTTCGCGTTGTAGTCGCTCCAGGCCGACCGCGGCAGGTGGAAGAGACGTTCGCGCTCGCGGAAGCTCTGCTCGGCGTCCGGATCCGGGTCGAGGAAGATGTGCTGGTGGTTGAAGGCGGCGAGGAGGCGGATGTGCCGCGAAAGCAGCATGCCGTTGCCGAACACGTCGCCGGCCATGTCACCGATGCCGGCGACCGTGAAGTCCTGCGACTGGATGTCGACGCCCGTCTCGCGGAAGTGGCGCTTCACGCATTCCCAGCCGCCTTTCGCGGTGATGCCCATGACCTTGTGGTCGTAGCCCGCCGAGCCGCCGGAGGCGAAGGCATCGCCGAGCCAGAAGCCGTATTCCGCCGACAGAGCATTGGCCGTATCGGAAAAGGTCGCAGTGCCCTTGTCCGCCGCGACGACGAGATACGGGTCGTCCGGGTCGTAGCGAACGGTGAGCGCGGGCGGCACGACCTCGGTGCCGCGGACGTTATCGGTGAGGTCGAGGAGGCCGCGGATGAACGTCTTGTAGCACTCCGTTCCCTCGCGCTGGATCTCCTCCCGGCTGCCACGCGGCAACTGCTTCGGGAAGAAGCCGCCCTTCGAGCCCACCGGCACGATGACGGTGTTCTTCACGTTCTGCGCTTTCATGAGCCCGAGGATCTCGGTCCTGAAGTCCTCGCGCCGGTCCGACCAGCGCAGACCGCCGCGGGCGACCTTGCCCATGCGCAGGTGCACGCCCTCGACCCGCGGCGAGTACACCCAGATCTCGAACATCGGCCGCGGCTTCGGCAGCTCGGGCAAGCCCTTGGGGTCGAGCTTGAGCGAGAGGTAAGGCTTCGGCCGCCCAGCCGCGTCGAGCTGGTAGTGGTTGGTGCGCAGCGCCGCGGCGATCACGGCGCGGAACGCGCGCAGGATGCGGTCGTCATCCGGGCTCGTGACCTGTTCGAGCAATTCGTCGAGCTCGCGGCCGAGCGAGCGCAGCTGCGATGCGCGCGTCGAGTCCTTGAGCGACGGATCGAAGCGTGCCTCGAACGTCCAGGCGAGTCGGGCCGCGATGCCCGGGTGTCGCGCCAGGACCGACTCCATGTAGCGCTGGCTGAATGGCAGCCCGGTCTGCAGCAGGTATCGGCAGATCGCGCGGATCACCACGGCCTGCCGCCAGGCGAGGCCCGCCGCAAGCACGAGGCGGTTGAATCCGTCGCTCTCCGCGTGGCCGTTCCACACCGCGAAGAACGCCTCCTCGAAACGTGCGCCGGCCTGCTCCGGGTCGAGGTGCCGGCCACCCGCGTGCGTCACCTCGAGATCCTGGATCCACAGCGACTGGTCGGCACCGATGCGGTAGGGTCTCTCGTTCAGGATGCGCAGGTCGAAGTTCTCGAGCATCGGCACGAGGTCGGACATCGCGACCGGCTCGCCGCGCCGGTACAGGCGCAGGTGCAGGGCCTTGCGTGCGCGATCCCCCGGGCGCAGCTGGAGACGGAGCGCCGGTCCCTGCTCCGGAAGGGCGAGCAGCTCGCGGATGTCGTGGAGTGCGTCGCGCGCGGAAATCTCTTCCTGGTAGGCGGCTGGGAAAGCAGCCGCGAAGCGGTCGGCCAGCGTGTCCGCCTGCTCTTTCGGGAAGTGCGCGTGCAGCGCCTGCCGCAACCGGTCCTCCCAGGTTCGCAGCGTCTCGGCGATGCGCCGCTCGATGCGGTCGACGTCCGCGGTGACCTCACGCTCCGGGTCGGTGCGGACCAGCGTGTGCAGGCGGGCGAGGGCGGACTCGGAGATCTGTACCTGCGACTCGAGGGCGTGGCCGGCGAGTTCCTCGAGCAGGATCTGCTCGATGCGCTTGCGCGCCAGCGTGTTGTAGCGGTCGCGGGGGACGTACAGCTGGCAGGAGTAGAAACGCCGGTAGGGATCACGGCGTACGAAGAGCCGTACGCGACGCCGCTCGTAGATATTGACGATGCCTCGCGAGCTGCGCACGAGCTCGGCGACTGAGGCCTGGAAGAGCTCGTCGCGCGGGTAGCCCTCGAGCACGTGGATCAGCGCCTTGCCGTCGTGGCTCACCGGCGATACGCCGATCACGTCGATGACCCGCTGCACCTTGTGGCGCAGCAGGGGGATTTCGCGCGGGCTCGCGCTGTAGGTCGAGGACGTGAAGAGCCCGATGAAGCGGCGCTCGCCGGTTACGCGGCCGCGCGCGTCGAAGATCTTCACGCCGACGTAGTCGAGGTAGGTGGCGCGGTGGACCGTGGAGACGGAGTTCGCCTTGGTGACGATGAGCGGCGTCGCCTCGCGGGCCATGCGGCGGGCCTCGCCGCGCAGCACGGCGACGCGCGGCCGAGGGCGCCCCGCGCCGGTGCTGAGAACGCCGAGTCCGGAACCCGCGACGGGCAGGAGCCGGTCGCTCGACGCGCCGCGCTCGAGCTTGTATTCGCGGTACCCGACGAAGGTGAAGTGGTGTTCGGTCAGCCAGGCCAGGAAGGCGCTCGCCTCGGCACACTCGGCGCGACCGACGCCCGGCAGCCCGGCGGCGACGCTGCGCGACAGATCGAGCGCCCTGGCCGACATGGCCTGCCAGTCCCGCACGACGAGTCGCACGTCGGCCAGCACCGCGAGGATGCGGGACCGCACGTCCTCGAGCCGCGCCGGGTCCGTCGTGCGGTCGACTTCGATGTGCTGCCACGATTCCGGACGGGCGCCGCGCAGTTCGTCGTCGCTGCAGCCCTGCAGGCGGCCGCCGCGGTCGCGTACGACGTGCAGCACGGGGTGCACCATCATGTGGAGCGCGAGGCCGCAGTCGCTCAGCACCATGGCCAGCGAATCGACCAGGAACGGCATGTCGTCGGTGACGACCTCGACGACCGTATGCGTCGAAATCCAGCCGTGCTCGCGCTCGGTCGGATTGAAGACGCGTACCAGCGGCTGGCCGCTGCGGCGCGTGGCACCGAAACGCAGGTGGTCGGCTGCTGCCGCCGCGAGCGCGGGGGCGGGCCGGTCGCGCAGGTCGTCCTCGTCGACGCCGCGGAAATAGGTCGCAGCAAATTCGGCCAGCGGCACGGGCGCGCGCTGCTTGAGGGAGCGCGTGTGCGCGGCGATCGCGTCGATCAGGTGCTTGCGTGCGGCCGGGATCGTGCCTGCCATTGTTCGATGTCCTCGGGTCCGGGTGTGCGCCTCGCGGGCGATTATAGGTCAGCGTCGGCGGCCATCCGCGCGAAACGGGGCGTGCCGCAACGCAAAATCACTTGCGGCGAGCACGCGTCGATCCAGAGAGCGCCTGTGCGCTCGCGGTGAGCTTGCCGAGCAGCGCGTCGAGTTGCTCGACCTCGGCCTGCGGCAGTCCTGCCAGCAGCGTACGCTCGCAGCGCAGCGCCACGGGGGCGATCTCGCCGTAGACCGCCTCGCCTGCGGCCGAAAGCCGGAGCACCGACCGGCGCCGATCGTCGGCGGCCACCGAGCGCCGCAGGCGCCCGGCACGCAGGAGTCGCGTGACCGCGCGGCTCACGGCGACGGCGTCCATATGCGTGAGCGCGGCAACTTCGGCGGCCGACAGGCCGGGGTGACGGGCGAGCACGGCCATCACGCGCCACTCGGGGATGCTGAGTCCGAAGCGTTCTTCGTAGACGCTCGCGATGGCGCCGCTCACCAGGTTGGTGAGGACGGAGAGCCGGTAGGGCAGGAACCGCTCGAGATCGATGCGATCCTTGGGTCTCGGTTTCACGCGATGCTTCGGTCTGGAGTCGTTGGTTGCGAGTGTAACGATCCCGCCGCGGCGGGCGCCATACGCGCAATCCTCAGGCGCGGTGGGCCCGTGAGAGGTACGCGTGGGTCTGCATCTCGACGAGCCGGCTGCGCGTCCGTTCGAACTCGAAGCGCAGGCGCTCGCCCCGGTAGAGAGCGTCCGGGGTCGTCGCTGCCGCCACGACCAGTTTCACGGCGCGGTCATGGAACTCGTCGATCATGGTGACGAAGCGCCGCGCCTCGTTGTCGCGGGTCCCGTCCATCTCCGGCACGCCGGAGAGGAAGACAGTGTGATAGTCGCGCGCGATCTCGATGTAGTCGGAGGCGCCGCGCGGGCCGTCGCAGAGCGCCGCGAAATCGAACCAGGCGACATCTTCGCTGCGCCGGCGCACGGCGATGGGCCGGCCCTCGATCTCGATCGTGCCCCCGGGATGGCCAGGCGTCCCCGCGATCGCTTCGAACCGCTCGAACAGGGCACCCTCCACGGACTCGCCGGTCCCGACGAGATAGAGCGGCGCCTTCTCGAGCTGACGCAGCCTGTAATCCGTGCCGGCGTCCACGTTGACTATTTCGCAGTGGTGCTCGATGAGCGCGATGGCCGGCAGGAAGCGGCTGCGCTGCAATCCGTCCCTGTACAGCTCGGAGGGGGGCGCATTGGAGGTGAAGACCAGCGCGACCCCCGCGTCCACGAGGCCCGAGAAGAGGCCGGAGAGGATCATGGCGTCCGCGATGTCGGTCACGTGGAGCTCGTCGAGGCACAGCACGCGCGCCTGCCCGGCGATGTCGGTCGCCACGACCTTCAGCGGGTCCTCGACGTCGCGGAGCGCGCGCAGTCGCGCGTGCACGTCCTTCATGAAGCGGTGGAAGTGCTCGCGTCGTGCCGGCGCGCGCAACGACCCGTGGAAGAGGTCCATCAGGTAGGTCTTGCCGCGGCCGACGCCGCCCCACAGGTAGAGGCCGCGACCGCGCTCGTCCGCCGGACCGGCGGAGCGTCGCAACAGTCGTTCGAGCAGGCCGCGTGCCGTGGAATCCGCCGCGGACTCGACGCGGCGACGCAGCGCGTCGAGACGCAGCACCGCGTGCTCCTGCGACGGGTCGGCGCGGTATCCGTGACGCTGCAGGGACTCGCGGTAAATGGCGGCCAGGCCGCGTGGGTCGGTCATCCGGCGCGTTCAGGTCGCGAGTTCGGGTCGGTCCCGGAAATACTCCAGCGCGCCGGGGTTCGCGAGCGCGTCGGTGTTCCTGACCGGCCGGCCGTGGACGACGTTGCGCACCGCGAGCTCGACGATCTTGCCGCTGATGGTGCGCGGGATCTCCGGCACGGCCACGATCTTCGCCGGGACGTGGCGCGGCGTGGCGTTCGCGCGGATCGCGTCGCGGATGCGCTTCTCGAGCGCGGCGTCGAGCACGAGGCCGGGCCTGAGGCGTACGAAGAGCACGACGCGGACGTCGTTCCGCCAGTCCTGCCCGATGGCGCAGCTCTCGAGGATCTCGTCGAGCTTTTCCACCTGCCGGTAGATCTCCGCGGTGCCGATGCGCACGCCACCGGGATTCAGCACGGCATCCGAGCGCCCGAGGATGACGATGCCCTCGTGCTCCGTGAGCAGCGCGTAGTCGCCGTGGCACCACACGTTCGGGAAGCGCTCAAAATACGCGGCCCGGTACTTGCTGCCGTCCGGGTCGTTCCAGAATCCGACCGGCATGGAGGGGAAGGGCGCGCTGCACACGAGTTCGCCCTGTTCGCCCTGCACGGCCCGTCCGGCGTCGCCGAAGACCTCGGTCTTCATGCCGAGGCCGCGGCACTGGATCTCGCCGCGGTGTACGGGCAGCCACGGGTTGCCGAGGCAGAAACACGAGATGATGTCGGTGCCGCCAGAGATCGACGCGATCTGCACGTCCTGCCGGATGCGCTGGTGCATGAAGTCGAACTGCTCCGGTGCGAGCGGCGAGCCCGTCGAGAGGATCGTGCGCAGGGCGGACAGGTCGAACGCCGCGCCCGGCGCGCCACCGTCCTTCTCGAGCGCGGCGAGGTACTTCGGGCTCGTGCCGAAGTGCGTGATCCGCTCGCGCTCGGCGAGGCGCCAGAGCACGTCGCGGTCCGGCGCGAACGGCGATCCCTCGTAGAGCACGATCGTGGTGCCGCCGGCGAGCGCCGAGACGAGCCAGTTCCACATCATCCAGCCGCAGGTGGTGAAGAAGAACAGGCGGTCACCGGGCTTGAGGTCGGTGTGCAGCAGGTGCTCCTTTCGATGCTGCAGGAGTGTCCCGCCCACGCCGTGAACGATGCACTTTGGCACGCCGGTCGTGCCGGAGGAGTACATCACGAAGAGCGGCGCGTCGAACTCCACGCGCGCGAACTCGGGCGGCGCGCCCCTGCGTCCGAAATCGCCGAAGCCGATCGCGTTCGGCAGCCGGCCGAGGTCCGGTGCCTCGCTCGCATACGGGATCACGACGACCCGTTCCACGGACGGCAGCTTCTCGAGCACGCCGCGGATCGGCTCGAGCGAATCGAGTGTCTTGCCGCCGTAGAAATACCCGTCGGCCGTGAACAGCACTCGCGGCGCAACCTGCCCGAACCGGTCGAGGACGCCGTTGATGCCGAAGTCGGGCGAACAGGAGGTCCAGGCCGCGCCGAGGCTGGTCGCGGCCAGCATTGCGATCACGGCTTCGGGGAGGTTCGGCAGGAAGCCGGCGACACGGTCGCCCGGTCCGATGCCGAGCTCGCGCAGGCCCGACGCCACGCGTGCGACCTCGGCGTGCAGTTCACGGAACGTGAGTTCTCGCCGCGCGCCGCGCTCGTTGGCGAACACGATCGCGACCTCCTCGTCGCGTCTCGCGAGCAGGTTCTCGGCGAAGTTGAGCCGCGTGTCGGCGAACCACCGTGCGCCCGGCATGCGGTCGCGATCCTGCAGGACCGGGGCCGTGCCCGGCGTGCGGATGACGTCCGCGAACTCGAGGAGCGCCGACCAGAAGGCCTCGCGCTCGTCGACCGACCAGCGCCACAGCGCCGGATAACCGCCGTCTGGCGCGCCGTGGCGCGAGCGGACGTAAGAGGCGAAGCGGGTCAGGTTCGACGCGGCGACCCGCTGTGGCGACGGCGTCCAGACGGGCTCGGCCATGGCGTCCCCGGCGGTCACATGTTCTGGTAGTTCGGCCCCGAACCGCCCTCGGGCGTCGTCCAGGTGATGATCTCGTACGGGTCCTTGATGTCGCAGGCCTTGCAGTGCACGCAGTTCGAGGCGTTGATCTGCAGGCGCCGGCCACCGGCCCCGTCGTCCACCATCTCGTAGACGTGTGCCGGGCAGAAGTTCTGGCAGGGGTTGCCGAATTCCTGCGCGCAGCGCGTCGCGCAGATCGAGGTGTCCGCGACCTTGAGGTGCGCGGGCTGCGATTCCTCGTGCGTGTTGCCGGCGAAGAACACGGCGCTCACGCGGTCGCGCGGCTTCAGCTGGCGCTCGATCCAGCCGCGGTCGGGCGATGCGTACTGATCGAGCCGCCTGAGCGCGCTGTGGTCGGCATGGTTCTGCAGCGTCCAGGGCGAGTGGCCCGCGGTGAGCGTCTCGAGGGCGCCGTTCGCGATGCCTGCCCACATGCCGTAGCGGAATCCGGGGCGGATGTTGCGTACCTTGTAGAGTTCGACGCCGCCCGCGGACGTGCGCCAGCGCTGGTCGAACCCGGCGCTCGAGCCCTTCTCGACGACCTGCGCGGCGGCGAGCGCGCCCGAGCGGATCGCCTGGTGAACGCCCTTGATCTTCGGCACGTTCAGGGTGCCGCCCGCGTCGCCGACGAGGAGTGCGCCCGGCATCTCGAGCGTCGGCATCGACTGCCAGCCACCTTCGATGATCGTGCGCGCACCATAGGCGAGGATCTCGCCGCCCTCGAGCAGGGCCCGCAGGCTCGGGTGGTTCTTGAACTGCTGGAATGCCTCGAACGGCTGGAAGCGCGGGTCCGCGTAGTCGAGGCCAACGACGAAGCCGACGTAAACGCGATTCTGGTCGAGGTGATAGAGGAAGCTGCCGCCGTAGGTCGCGGTGTCCATCGGCCAGCCGACCGTGTGCTGGATGAGGCCGGGCTCGACGCGGCCCTCCGGCAGCTGCCAGAGCTCCTTGAAGCCGAGGCCATAGGTCTGAGGCGACTTGCCTGCATCGAGCCGGTAGCGGCGGATCAGCTCCTTAGAGACGCTGCCGCGACAGCCTTCGGCGAGGATGGTGACCTTCGCGCGGATTTCGGGGCCCGGTGCGAAGTTCGGGCCCGGCGTCCCGTCCTTCTCGAGGCCCATGTCGCCGATGCGCACGCCGGCCACGGCGCCGCTGTCGTCGAAGACCGGCGCGGCCGCCGCGAAGCCCGCGAATACGTCGCAGCCGAGGGTCTCGGCCTTCGTGCCGAGCCAGGCGACGAGGTTGCCGAGCGAGATGATGAAGTTGCCGTGATTCGCCATCTGCGGCGGCGTCGGCAGCCGCTGGCGCTTCGTCTGCGTCAGGAAGCAGAATTCATCGCGGCCGGCGGGCACGCGCAGACCCCGGTATTCGTCGCGCCACTCCGGCAGGAACTCATCGAGCGGACCGGGCTCGAACACGGCGCCCGACAGCATGTGGGCGCCGACGCTTGCCGCCTTCTCGAGCACGCAGACGTTGAGGTCGGGCTTCAGCTGCTTCAGCCGGATCGCGCACGAGAGGCCGGCCGGGCCCGCGCCCACGATCACGACGTCGTATTCCATCTGGTCGCGTTCGACCGCAACGTCCATACCTTCGCTCACATCAGACTCCCGCGAATGGGTGCATGCGCTCCGGCGAGGCGCGCGGCGTTCCGGCCTCGTCCAGCGCCCAACTTTAACCGCGGCCGCCGCCGCGGCGCCATCCGTATGGACCCGTCGCCGCGGACCTCGGGGTCAGAGGCGCAGGCCGCCGTCGACCTCGATGGAGCGGCCCGTGAAATAGTCGTTTTCGGCGATGAAGACGGCCGCGTGGGCGATTTCCTCGGGCAACCCGAGACGCTTCAGCGGTACCGGGGCGGTGACCTTCGCGAGCATCTCGGGCGGCATGCCCGAGAGGATGTCCGTGCGCGTGAAGCCCGGCGCGATCGTGCCGGTGCGGATGCCGTAGCGGGCGAGTTCCTTGGCCCAGACGACGGCCATCGCTTCGACGCCGGCCTTCGCCGCGGAGTAGTTCGATTGCCCGGCGTTGCCCGTCTTCGAGATGCTCGAGATGTTGACGATGACTCCGCCCTGGCCCAGCCCGATCATGCGCTCCGCGGCTTCGCGCCCGCAGAGGAACACGCCGGTCAGGTTCACGTCGATGACGGCCTGCCACTGCTCGAGGCCCATCTTGCCGGAGATGCGTCCGTCCTTGACCTTGATCAGCAGGCTGTCCTTGATGATGCCCGCGTTGTTGACCATGACGTCGAGCCGTCCGAAGTCGGCCACGATGCCGTCGAGGGCCGCGATGACTGCGTCCTCGCGTGCGACGTTGGCCGCGTAGGTTCGCACCACCGCGCCCGTACCCTCGAGCTCGGCCCGCGCCGTCTCGAGGTCCTCGGGCCTGAGATCGATGAGCGCGATGCGGGCGCCACGCGCCGCGAACGCGGTCGCGATGGCCTTGCCGATGCCGCGTGCGCCGCCCGTCACGGCGACGGTCTTGTCAGTCAACTGCATTTCCTTGTTCCGTTCGGGATGGAGGGGGGCTCAGCCCACGGTTTCGATCGCGATGGCCGAGGCCTCGCCGCCGCCGATGCACTGCGAGGCCACGCCGCGCCTGAGGCCGCGCCGGCGCAGTGCGTGCAGCAGCGTCGTCACGATACGCGCGCCCGTTGCGCCGATCGGATGGCCGAGCGCGCACGCGCCGCCGTTCACGTTGACGCGGTCATGATCGATGCCGACGTCCTTCATCGCGGCCATGGTCACGCAGGCGAACGCCTCGTTGACCTCGAAGAGGTCGACGTCCGAGACTCGCCAGCCTGCACGTTCGATCGCCTTCCGGATCGCCGGGCCCGGGGCCGTCGTGAACCACTCCGGGGCCTGTGCATGACTCGTGTACGCGAGGATGCGCGCGAGCGGCGTCAAGCCGTGGTTCGCCGCGAAGGACGCGCTCGTGACGATGAGCGCCGCGGCACCATCCGAAATCGACGACGAGGAGGCGGCCGTCACCGTGCCGTTCTTGCCGAAGGCAGGCCTGAGCGAAGGGATCTTCTCGATGTCGAGCGCGAACGGCGTCTCGTCCTGGGCGACCGTGGTCTCACCCTTGCGCGTCTTCACGAGCGCGGGTGCGACCTCGGCCGCGAAGTCACCCTCGCGCACCGCACGCTGCGCGCGGCGGACCGACTCGGCCGCGAAGGCGTCCTGGTCGCCGCGCGAAAAGCCGTACTTCTCCGCGGCGATGTCCGCGAAGCAGCCCATCGCCTGTCCGTCCCAGGGGCTCTGCAGGCCGTCGAGGAACATGTGGTCGAGGATCTCGCCGTGGCCCATCCGGTACCCCGAGCGCGCCTTCGGCAGCAGGTACGGTGCATTGGACATCGACTCGAGGCCGCCTGCGAGGATCGCGGCGGCGTGGCCGGCGAGGATCTGGTCGCTCGCCGCCACGATGGCGCGCATGCCCGAGCCGCACATCTTGTTGACCGTCGTCGCCGGCACGCTGGCCGCGATGCCCGCGGCCACCGCCGCCTGGCGCGCCGGGGCCTGGCCCTGGCCGGCCGGCAACACGCAGCCGAAGATCACTTCGTCGAGCAGTTCGGAGGCGAGGCCGGTGTCGCCGAGTGCGGCACGGGCCGCGATCGAACCGAGTTGCGGCCCGCTCAACGGCGAGAGCGCGCCCTGGAAGGCACCGATGGGCGTGCGACGAGCGGCCACGATCACGAGCTGTTCGGTCATGGGGAGCCTCACTGGTGCTCAGGTGCCTCGGGCCGGGCCGGCCTGCGGTCACTCGAAGGACGCGTCATTGCCGCGTCGGGCGAGTGTAAGCCGCCGGCTTTTTGCAGTGCAAGATGCACTCGATGCCGACCGCGCGCCCGGCGCCGGGTGCCCGGGCCCGGTACCGAGTCGGGATACACTGACCGGGCGTAAACGATGGGAGCAGGCAGATGACCTCAGTCAAGGCGTCCGGCACCGCGCAGCGGCTTCCCGAGGCTCGGGTGGAGGCGGCGCCACTCAGGTTCGTGAGCGCGGCCTCGCTCTTCGACGGCCACGACGCCGCCATCAACATCATCCGCCGCCTGCTGCAGGCGCATGGCGCCGAGGTCGTGCACCTCGGTCACAACCGCAGCGTCGCCGACATCGTCCGCGCCGCGATCCAGGAAGACGCCGACGGCATCGCGGTGAGTTCCTACCAGGGCGGCCACAACGAGTACTTCCGCTACATGGTGGACATGCTGCGCGAACTCGACGCGAGCCACATCCGCATCGTGGTGGGCGGCGGCGGCACGATCGCCCCGCACGAGGTCGAGGAGCTGGAAGCCTACGGGGTCGAGCGCATCTACTCGCCCGAGGACGGTCGCCGGCTCGGGCTCGACGGCATGATCGACGACGTCGTGGAACGCGTGCGTGCTTCGTCCCGGCCTGCGTTCCGGTTCGGCCCGGTGGGTCCGCGCGACCACCGGCAGATCGCGCAGACCATATCCCTGCTCGAGGCCGAGGACGACGGCACCGGCCTCGGCGAGACGCTGCGCAAGGCGGTCGCCCGCGCCGAGCGGCGAGCGCCCGTGGTCGGCATCACCGGCACGGGCGGCGCCGGGAAATCGAGCCTCACCGACGAACTGCTGATGCGCTTCGTGCGGCACTTTCCCGAGCGCAACATCGCCGTCGTCGCCATGGACCCGACGCGCCGGCGCAGCGGCGGGGCGCTGCTCGGCGACCGCATCCGCATGAACTCGCTGGCCGCGGAGCAGGTGTTCATGCGTTCGCTCGCGACCCGTCGGCAGAATCTCGCCACGAGCGCGGTGCTCGCCGACGTGCTCAACCTGCTGAAGTACGCGGCCTTCGACCTCGTCGTCGTCGAGACGGCCGGCATCGGGCAGAGCGACTCGGAGATCGTCGATCTCGTCGACGTTCCGATGTACGTCATGACGAGCGAGTACGGCGCGGCGAGCCAGCTCGAGAAGATCGACATGCTCGACTTCGCCGAGCTCATCGCGCTCAACAAGTTCGAGAAGCGCGGGGCGGAAGATGCGCTCCGCGACGTGCGCAAGCAGTGGCGGCGCAACCACGCCGCGTTCCAGCTGCCGGACGCCGAGGTGCCCGTCTTCCCGACGATCGCGAGCCGCTTCAATGACCCCGGCGTGAACCGTCTGTTCGCCGCGCTCTGTTCGAAGCTCGACGCCCGTGCGGGCGAGGCCGGGCGGCGCTGGACGGTCGCGGATCCGGGCCCGACTGAACTCATCGAGCGGCACGCGCTGGTGCCGGCCGGCCGGACGCGCTACCTCGCGGAGATCGCGGCCAACGGACGGCGCGCCGGAACGGACGTCGAGCACCGGGCGGAGGCGGCGAGCCGGGCCCAAGGACTACACGAGGCGCTCCGCACGCTCGATGATCCGTTCCTGCCAGCGGAATTCGACCGGTTCCCGGACGCGGCGTTGACCGAGGCGTCCGACTCGGCAGCTGTGCGCCTGCGCGAGGCCTACAACGACGCCCTGGACGCCGTTGGCCCCGAGGCGCTCGACCTGCTCCGGCACTGGCCAGCGATCGCGAAGTCGGCGACGGACGACCAGTACTGCTACGTGGTCCGCGGGCGCGAGGTCCGCGGCGCGAACTACACGGAGACGCTGAGTCACGCGCGGGTGCCCAAGCTCGCGGTACCGCGATACCGCGACTGGGGCGAACTCCTGAGGTTCCTGATGAAGGAGCACCTGCCGGGCCATTTTCCCTACACGGCGGGCGTGTACCCGTATCGCCGCGAGGAGGAGGACCCGACGCGCATGTTCGCGGGGGAGGGCGCGCCGGAGCGGACGAACCGGCGGTTCCACCTGCTGGCAGCCGGCCACGGCGCGCGACTTTCGACCGCCTTCGACTCGACGACGCTCTACGGCGAGGACCCGGACGAGCGCCCGGATATCTACGGGCGCATCGGCAACTCCGGCGTGTCGATCGCGACCCTCGACGACATGAAGAAGCTCTACTCGGGCTTCGACCTCTGCGCGCCCACGACCTCCGTCTCGATGACGATCAACGGGCCTGCGCCAATGATCCTCGCGATGTTCATGAACACGGCAGTCGACCAGCGCGTAGAGCGTCACCTGCGCGAGACCGGGCGCTGGGAGGAGGCCGAGCGGAAGATCGCTGAGATCTACCGCGGTCGCGAACGTCCGCGTTATCGCGGCGAGCTGCCGCCGGGTCACGATGGATCGGGACTGGGGCTCCTCGGCGTTACGGGCGACCAGCTCGTCGACCGCGAGACCTACGGGCGCATCCGCGCCGAGGCGCTGGCACTGGCGCGGGGCACGGTGCAGGCCGACATCCTCAAGGAGGACCAGGCACAGAACACGTGCATCTTCTCGACCGAGTTCGCGCTGCGCATGATGGGCGACGTGCAGCAGTTCTTCACCGAGAACGGCGTCCGCAATTTCTATTCGGTCTCGATCTCCGGCTACCACATCGCGGAAGCCGGCGCGAACCCGGTCTCGCAGCTCGCGTTCACGCTCGCAAACGGCTTCACCATCGTCGAGTACTACCTCGCGCGCGGAATGCAGATCGACGATTTCGCGCCGAACCTCTCGTTCTTCTTCTCGAACGGGATGGACCCGGAGTACGCGGTCATCGGCCGCGTGGCGCGCCGCATCTGGGCGCGCGCGATGCGCGACCTCTATGGAGGTGGTCCGCGCTCGCAGATGCTCAAGTACCACATCCAGACGTCGGGTCGCAGCCTTCACGCCCGCGAGATCCAGTTCAACGACGTGCGCACGACGCTGCAGGCGCTCTATGCGCTCTTCGACAACTGCAACAGCCTGCACACGAACGCCTACGACGAGGCGATCACGACGCCGACCGAGGAGTCGGTGCGCCGCGCGGTCGCCATCCAGCTGATCATCAACAAGGAACTCGGGCTCAACAGGACGCAGAACCCCTGGCAGGGCTCCTTCGCCGTGGAGCAGCTCACCGATCTCGTGGAGGAGGCGGTCTACCGGGAGTTCGAACGACTCTCCGAGCGCGGTGGCGTGCTCGGCGCGATGGAGACGATGTACCAGAGGAGCCGCATCCAGGAGGAGAGCCTGTATTACGAGACGCTGAAGCACGACGGCCGCCTGCCGATCGTCGGGGTGAACACCTTCCTCGGGCCGGACGACGTGAGCGAGATCCGCGAGGCCGAACTCATCCGCTCTACGGAGGAGGAGAAGCGGGACCAGGTCCGTTCGGTGCGCGACTTCCTCGAGCGCAACGCGGACCGGCGGCCGGCCACGCTCGCTCGCCTGCAGCAGGCGGCGGCCGGCGGCGGCAACGTGTTCGCGGAGCTCCTCGAGACCGTGAAGGTCGCCTCGCTCGGCAGCATCTCCCGCGCGCTCTACCAGGTCGGCGGGCAGTACCGGCGGAGCATGTAGTCACGCCGGGTGCGGTTCGACCGGGCTTTCGGGATCGGCGAGCCCCCAGCAACTGTCTTGCCATTTAGGCATCTGCAACGACCTGTATGCGCCATGGCTGGCCGGTCTTGACCATGGTGTTCAAAATCACCAGCAGCTTGCGC
>Ga0114939_10000552_pt1 | contig 31224 bp, 23 predicted proteins | sample AshMeaCrysSpring_FD_87196 | JGI IMG/M metagenome (GOLD analysis project Ga0114939, IMG submission 87196) | Groundwater microbial communities from Big Spring, Nevada to study Microbial Dark Matter (Phase II) - Ash Meadows Crystal Spring | ecosystem: Environmental > Aquatic > Deep subsurface >...
ACGCGGGATCGGTCAGGCAGCGGCGCGCTGGGGTGGGTGATCCGCGCGCAAGTCCTTGAGCAGCGCCACGGTCATGACCACGCAGATCAGCAGGATCGGCAGGGACGACAGCACGATGATCGTCTGCACCACCTTCAGTCCACCCACGTACATCAGCGTGGCCGGCAGCACGCCAATCACCAGCGCCCAGAACACGCGCAGCCAGCGCGCCGGATCCTCGCCTTCACGCAATCGCAGCGTCTGGCTGGCGGCCAGGGCCTGCGCTGCCGCGTCATACGTCGTGGCGGAATAGGCGAGGCTGATTGCAGCAAACAGGGTGATGACGCCGGTCGCCCACGGCAGGCGATCCAGGATCGCGACGACGGCCGCCGCGCCGCCGTCCCTGCTGACGATCTCGGTCACGGCCAGCTGGCCCGACAGCTCGAGGTGCATTGCGAAGTTGCCGACCACCATGTAGAACAGCGCGCAGCCGAGCGAGCCGAACACCAGCATGCCCGTGATCACCTCGCGGATCGTGCGGCCGCGCGAGATGCGGGTGACGAACAGCCCGATGAACGGCGCGTACGACAGCCACCACGCCCAGTAGAAGATCGTCCAGTTCTCGACGAAGCCCGAGCGCAGGTACGGGTCCGTCCAGAAGTTCATGCGGATGTAGTTCTGCAGCATGACGCCGACGCTGTTGACGCTCGATCGGACGAGGAAGTTGGTGGGGCCGACGATCAGGACGTACGCGAGGAACACGAACGTGAGCAGCAGCGTCAGGTCGCTCAGGTTCTTCATGCCACGCTTGAGGCCCAGCCAGACGCTGGTCGCGAAGACTGCGACCGAGAGCCCGATCACGAGCACGTTCATCCAGAATTCGTACGGCACGCCGAAGATGCGCGCGATGCACGCGGCGATCATCGGCGTGCAGAACGCGAGCGACGAGCCCGCGCCCGCGATGATCGCGACCATCAGCCAGAAGTCGACGAAGCGGCCCATGAAGCCGAACTCGCGCCCCTGCAGGTAGCGATGGCAGCCGTTCGAAAACCGCAGCCATGGAATCCGCCGCTTGTAGTACGGATAGGCGATCGCGAGCGCCGGCAGGCAGTAGATCGCCCACGCCGTGATGCCCCAGTGGTACATGCCGTAGGTCGAGGCCCATTCCGCGGCTTCGGTGCTGCGCGGCGCCGCGCCGAACGGCGGCGCGGTGTAGTAGTGCGTCCACTCGATGCCGCACCAGTACATCAGGCCCGCGCCGATGCCGCCGCAGAACAGCATCGCGATCCAGCTTGGTGTCGAGAACTCGGGTCCTTCGCCGTGGGACGAGAGCCGCACCTGCCCGTAGCGGCCCAGCGCCAGCCACAGCAGCAGCCCGATGCAGGCGAGGCTCGCCAGCAGGTAGACCACGCCAAGCTCGTTCACCACGAGGTGATAGAGGGCCTCGAGCAGGGCGCCGCCCTCGCCCGGGAAGGCCACGAGCGGGAGGCAGAGCGCGAGGATCAGCGCGACGCAGGTGTAGAAGCTGGGCCAGTCGATCTTCTTCGCGTCGGTCATGCGTCTCCCGCCCTGCCGACGCGCCGATGCGTCAAGCGTTTGCCCGGTCCAGCAGCCGCAGCTGACTCTCCAGGTCTTCGAAGCTCAAGTAGCATCCCTGCAGGTGCCGCTCGCCCGACGTCGGGTCGAAGCTCGCGCGCCCGTGCAGTACGCGATTGTTGTTGTAGGCGATCAGGCATCCCGGATCAAGCCGCAGGTTCAGGTGGTAGCGCGGATCGCGGAACAGGCGCCAGAACGACTCGAGCGCGGCGTACATCGGCTCGAGCAGGTGCTCCGGCAGCACCAGCGGCGCACGCAGCCAGTTGTTGAAGCGGATGCGCGTGATGTTGCCCGCCGGGTCGAGCGCGATGGCGGGCGCGCTGAAGCGGATGTCGCACGCGTCGTCGTGGAAGCGGAATTCCATCGGGTGCGTGCTGAGCAGCCGGAAGGCCTCGGGGTCCTGCACGCGCAGGTCCTCGGCGACCTTGAAGCCGTCGGCGAACATCGATTCGCCGCCCTTGACGCTGCTCTTCAGGCAAAAGAGCAACTGCACGTCCGGTGGCGAGTGCCAGTTGGCGAGGTCCGTGTGCAGCTCGAGTCCCATGGCCGTGTAGGCCGACGCGTTCGGGTTCGGCATCGACACGACGTCGTAATGGTCGCCGAAGTTCGTCGGCCGGATCGGGCCGATGCGGCGGCCGACATGCAACAGCTCGCCGGGCCGGGCGGGCACGCCGCGCAGCAGCACGATGCCGTCGCACTGGATGGCCTCGATCCACGCGCGCATGCCTGCGTCGGTGCCCATGTAGTCCTCGTACTGGACGACCGGCAGCGTCTGGTTGATCCCGGCGTCCCAGAGGCGCAGCTGCGGCCGCCGCGCGGCGATGGCTTCGGCCGAACAGTCATACGAACGCAGCCAGCCGCGCGTGTAGCGGGACCGGTGTGTGCCGGAATTTCCCGACTGGAACTCGACCTCGAGCACGCCCTCCGCGTCGATGCGCGCGGCCGTGACGCGCGGACGGCCGTGGTCGATGAAGGTGAACGTGCGCTCGAGGGCCTGCGTATGCCGGCACTGGGGGCAGGGGCAGTTGTCACGCAGCCAGAGTGCCGGGAAGCGGCTCTGGCGCCCGTCGCTCCAGTGCAGCGTGACGCTGCGGCCGTCGTGCTCGACGCGGGCGAGCGTGTGCTCGGTGCGCATCGGCGCCAGGTCGGACATCGAAGGTTCGGCGTGTGCGACGGCAGGGATGGCTGACATGTTCGTGCCCAGGCGATGAGAACCGGCCTGATGCTAGGCAGCCGCCCCGACCGCCACAAGCAACGACTTTGCGGGACAAGCCAATAGTTTTTCTATAAGGTCTATTGCATGGACTCCCCGCGGACACCGGTCAACTGGTTGCGCGCGTTCGACGTCGCTGCGCGTCACCTGAGCTTCTCGGCGGCCGCCACGGAACTCAATGTCACGCCGGCCGCCGTCAGTCAGCAGGTGCGGTTGCTCGAGCACCGCCTGGGTGAGCCGTTGTTCGAGCGTCATGCGCGCGGGTTGCGGCTCACGCGGGCTGGCGAAACGCTGGTGCCGGCCTGTCGTGAATCCTTCGAGCGGCTCGACGGCGCGCTGAGCGAACTGTTTGGCCGGCGCCGACGCGGACAGCTCGTCGTCCGCGTCGCGCTGGGCTTCGCACGACAGTGGCTGCTCGAGCAGGTCGCGACGTTTACCCAACAGCACCCGGACATCCCGGTCCGCGTCGTTGCCACCGTCTGGGCCGGTGAGCCCGTCGACGCCAGCGTCGATCTCGACATCCGGCTCGCCGCGGGGCCGGTGCGGGGCATGGCCAGCCATCGACTCACCCACGACGAAGTCTTCCCGGTCTGCAGCCCGGCGCTGGCGGCCGCCTCGCCGCGTATTCGCCAGCCGGCTGACCTTGCGCGGCATACGTTGCTGCACACGATCGGATTCGCGCAGGGCTGGCCGCATTGGTTCGCGGCGGCTGGCGTCGAAGTGCCGAGTCCGAAGCCGATGCTCGAGTTCGACTCCATGCGGCTGGCGCTCGACCTGGCCGCCATGGGCCACGGCGTGGCGCTGGCGCGCACCAGCTACGTCGAGGAAATGCTGCGGGCGCGCCGCCTGAAAGCGCTGTTCGACGTGCGCCTCAAGGCGCGCGACAACGTCTACCTGATCCACACGCACGGCATTGCACCAGGCTCGCCGGCGGCGCTGTTCCGCGACTGGATGCTGCGATGAGATCACCGCTGACTGTCGGTTGCAGTGTGTTCGCCCTGATCGTGCTCGGCGGTTGCCAGCTGCCCGCGCCGCCCCTCGAGCCATCACCGCTGGCCACCACCACGGCTGCGCTCGACGAACTCGCCGTTGCGGTCCCGGCTACGGCGAATCGGGCCGTCTCGTTCACCAACAAGCGCTCGGCGTTCTACTACACGCAGACGCACGCCAACGATCACCCGGAACACGCGTGGTTCCGCGGCTACAACATCGCAGGTCGCCGTATCTTCGGCGAGTATCGCGTGCGAGTCGGTGAGCAGGTGCTTGATCCGTCGACCGCGCAGGTCATCGTACGGCCGGACGTACTGCTGCGCACGTATCCGTCGAGCGTCACCGAATCGTTGCGACTGTTCGATGACGAGGACGTCGTCGAAGTGGAAGTCGCGGGTACACCTGCCCAAAGCGTGACGCTCGAGCTGATGGGCGACACGCTCACACGCGACGTCGAGCCGCGGGGCTTCATCGACTGGTACACGTCGCGCCAGGAGGCGGGCGCCTCCATCGTCGATGTCGTGGCCGTCGGGCGCACCGGCAGCCGCTTCCTGATCGTCACGGCACCCGATCGCGAAGCTGCCCGCGTGTTGCTCGAGCGGGCGATTTCGCAGGGGGAGGCATGGCGTGCGGCTCGTTCAGCGCGACTCAGCGCCGTCATCAACGGCGACCACTACCTGGCGACGGACGACGCGCAGCTCACCGACACGCTGCGCTGGCTGATGCTGACGACCGATTCGCTCGTGACGAAGCAGCGCGGCGATGGGATCTATGCCGGCCTGCCGTGGTTCAATGAATACTGGGGTCGCGACAGCTTCATCGCGCTGCCGGGGGCCACCCTGGTGACCGGCCGCTTCGAGGAGGCGCGCGCGATCCTGGTGTCCTTCGCCCGGTTCCAGGAGCTCGACCCGGCCTCGCGCTTCTACGGCCGCCTGCCGAACATCGTCAAGCCCGGCAGCATCGACTACCACACGACGGACGGCACGCCGCGCTGGGTCATCGCCTTGCGAGATTACGTCCGCTACACCGGCGACGCTTCGATCGTCGGCGAGCTCTACCCGCACGTGCGGGCAAGCATCGAGGGAGCACTCGCGAACTTCACGGACGCGTCGGGTTACCTGCTGCATGCGGACAACGAGACGTGGATGGACGCGCGTCGCGAGCCCGACAAGGTTTCGTACTCGCCGCGCAGCACGCGCGCCAACGACATCCAGGCACTCTGGTACGAGCAGCTGCGGGCCGGGGCCCGGTTCGCAGCCGATCAGCAAGATGCTGATGCTGCGCAGCGCTGGACCACCGCGGCGGAGCGCCTGCGCGCCAGCTTCGAGCGCGACTTCGTGATCGTCTCGACGGCGCAGGTGGCCGATCATCTTGACGGGCATGGCGAGCGCAACTTGCAGCAACGGCCGAACGCACTGTTTGCCCTGCCCATGCTCGAAGATGCGGTGGTGGGTGCTCGGGTGCTGCGATCTTCGTGGGAAGCGCTGGTGTATCCGTGGGGCGTCGCCACACTCGACCAGGCGGATCCGGGCTTTCATCCGTACCACCTGGCGCCCGAGCGTTACCACAAGGACGCTGCCTACCATAACGGCACGGTGTGGCCCTGGCTCAACGGTGTCGCGATGCAACGCATGCTCGAGAGCGGCCAGGTAGAGCTCGCGTGGCAACTGTTCGCAAGCACGAACGCGATTGCCGCAACGCGCGGCGTCGTGGGCGGACTTCCGGAGAACCTTGATGCCTACCCGCATCCAGGGGATGCCGCGCCGCGCCTGACCGGCACCTACCTGCAGGCCTGGTCGAATGCCGAGCAACTGCGCCTCTGGTACCACGGCTTCCTCGGCGTGCAACCCGAGCTCGATCGCGGCGTGGTGCGTGTTGCCCCGCGGGCGCCGCGCGCGGTCGGCGCCGTCCAGTTCGTCGCGCGAGTCGGGCAGGGCACGCTGCACTCACGCTATGACGCGACGCGATACGGCTGGCAGTACACGTGGCGGGTCGAAGGCCAGCCGCTCACGCTCGAGGTCGACATCACTCCGTTTGCGGTGCGTAAGTTCGAACTCGGGGCGGGCGCCGCGCTCATGGTCCGCGAGCGGGGCGATCGCCTCGAGGCTCGCAGCGTGGCCAGCGACGGCAAGATTGGCCCCGCCACCCTGCTCCCGCGCACGCCCGAACGAGTCGCGCAGCAGGCGGAGCTCGACGCGATCCTGCAGGGCACTCGGTTCGCCCAGCCGGGGGTCGCCGACACTCACCCGGTGATGCGACAGATAAGATCACAGTGACTGGCGCCGCCCGCAGAGCGGATTCCGCCGTGCGGCGCCCGTCCAGTCGGGTCTGAAAAGGGGGAGGGAGCGACCCCCGTAGAAGTACGCGTACCACGCCTTCTCGGCTGACATTGAAATAGCGGCTCGTACCCTTGCGTGGCCGCGCTGCCGGCCTCGCTCTGCCAGAGGCGTGCCGCCGATGCCGATCACCCGTCGCGACTTCATCCTGCACTCCGGCGCGCTGGTCGGCGCCGCGCTCGTCGCCAGCCGCCGCGCCTGGGCGGTCGAGGACGACTCGGACGTCATCGTGATTGGCGCAGGCCTGTCGGGACTGCATGCCGCCTGGACCTTGGAGCAGCAGGGCTTCAGGGTGCTCGTGCTGGAAGGTCGGGACCGCGTGGGGGGTCGCGTGCTCTCGTTCACGCAGGCGCAGGGCGCACCCGAGGCGGGCGGCAACATCATCTATGGCGATTACCGACGCACGATGGAGATCGCGCAGCGCGTGGGCGTGACGCTGGAAGACCAGGTGCCACGGCTGTCGAAGCACTCGAAGTTCACGCTGGTGCTGGACGGCAAGCCGGTGAGCCGCGACGAGTGGAAGGATTCGCCGCGCAACCCGTTCCCGCCCGCGCTGCGCGAGATGATGCCGTGGCAGTACGTGCCGCTGGTGACGAGCCAGGAAAATCCGCTCACGTCCATCGAAGGCTGGTACGACGCAAAGAACGCGCCGTTCGACGTGTCCATGCGCGACTTCCTGCGCAAGCAGGGCGCGACCGATCCGATGATCGAGCTGGCGTACGACACGATCCCCACCTACGGCCTCAACGCGCGCGACATCTCCGCGCTGATGATGGCGTATGTCTCGGCGTTCACGCTGGCACAGAAGTCGGCCAAGCCTGTGATGCTGCAGGCCCAGGGCGGCAACAGCCGGCTGCCGCTCGCCATGGCCGCGCAACTGCGCCAGCCGGTGCGGCTCAACGAGAAGGTGAAAGCCATCGAGACGACGGCGACGGGCGCAGTGTCGGTGCGTACCGCGACGGGCGCGCGTTATGCGGGGAAGGCCGTGATCTGCGCGGTGCCGTTCACGGTCTTACGCCGCATCGACCTGCGACCCGGCCTGCAGGGCATGCAGGCGCGCGCCGTGAAATCGCTGCCGTACCAGCCGATCCACCAGGTTGCGCTGCAGGTGACGAAGCCGTTCTGGGAGCAGGACGGCCTCGAGCCGTCGATGTGGACGGACTCACCGATCGGGCGCGTCTCGGCGATCTACCACGAAAGCGATGATGCGAAAGTGTCGAGCCTGCTGGTCTCGGCGTTTGGTCCGGGCGCCCGTCACCTCGACCGGCTGGGCAGGGAAGGCGCGGCGCGCTACGTCGTGGCGCAGATCGAGCAGATGCGGCCCGCGGCCAAGGGTGCGCTGCAGGTCGTCGACCAGCACTCGTGGGAGCAGGATCCGTTCGCTGGCGGCGCCTGGAGTTACTTCAACCCGGGCACGGTGACGAAGTTCCTGCCCGCGATGCTGCAGCCGCAGGGCCGCGTGCACTTCTGCGGCGAGCACACCTCGGTCAGCGCGCGCGGCATGGAAGGCGCGCTGGAATCGGGCGAGCGTGCGGCCGCCGCGGTCGCGGTCCAGCTCACCTGACGCAAACAAAAAGGCGGGCGACCTTTTGGGTCACCCGCCTCATTGTTGCAGCAGGTCCGGTTACTGCTTCGCGGCCTTCGCGGCTTCGATCGCCTTGGCGACCTGAACCATCGCATCATCGGTGGCTTCACGGATGCAACGATCCATGGTCCAGCCTTCCACCGGCACGTCCACCTTGATTTCCTTGCACGACGAGGCCGCCGTGTCCTTCACGCGCTGCTCGAGCGTCGCGGCGCCGGCCGCCGTCGTCAGGTCGAGGTCCGCATAGCTCACGCGCGAACGGATCGTCAGTTCCTTGATCGGCGCGCCGATCGCCGACTTGCCGACGATGATCTCGCGCACGGCTTCGACCATCACGACTTCCATCGCCTGCGCGTACAGGGCCTGGCTGGCGAGAGTGCAGCCGGCGGCAGCCACCAGCAGAACGAACTTGTTGGGCTTCATGGGGTATCTCCGTTAGCGTCTGGCGGACCGCAGTCCTGATCGAGCAAAATTGCAGCCAAAGCTTAGGACGCAGTCCAGAGTCGCCACATACGCAACGTTACGGACGGGGAAAACCCCGACGAAACCCTGGAGTGCCTGTGCCGGGGCAGTCGGGCCAGCCGGGGTGGTTGCGCGGCGTCGCCGCTGATGCTGAAAAGTCCTTTAAAAATAACGGTGTAGGACCAAAGTGCTCGAACTCCGCCCGTCCTGTGAGTGCTGCGATACGGACCTGCCACCGCACTCACCGCTGGCCCGCATCTGCTCGTTCGAATGCACTTTCTGCGCGCCCTGTGCCGAGAGGCTGCTGCGCGGGCGCTGCCCGAATTGCGGCGGCGAACTGCTACCGCGCCCGCGTCGCGATGCAGCCCGGCTTGCGGCGAACCCGGCCGCGACGCGGCGTGTCTTCAACCCGCAGCTGCTGCCGCGATTGCAGGCCGCGGTCGCTGCTCGCGTGGCACCGCGTGTCGGCAGCGTCACAATGCGTCGTGTGAGCGCTGCCGAAGCCGCCGTCATCGAGCCGCTCGTCGACCTGCTGATCGATGCCGTGCACTCAGGCGCGTCGGTCGGATTTCTCGCGCCATTGGCCACCGCCACTGCGCAGGGCTACTGGCGCGACGTGCTGCAGTCCCTCGATGACGCCCTGCTGCTGTGGGTGGCGGAGCTCGACGGACGCATCGTGGGGTCGGTGCAACTGGCGCTGTGCGAGAAGGAGAACGGCCGCCATCGCGGCGAAGTACAGAAGCTCTTCGTGCACCGGTCGGCCCGCGGCCATGGCATCGCGACGCAGTTGATGCACGCGGCCGAGTCCGAGGCCCGCCGGCAGCAGCGAACCCTGCTCGTGCTCGATACCTTGCTCGGCTCCAAGTCCGAGGAGGTCTATCGCCACCTCGGCTGGACGCGTGCCGGCGAAATTCCGCAGTATGCCGCCGCACCTGACGGCGGGATTTTTCCAACCGTCGTCTACTTCAAGGCGATCTCCGCATGAGCTGGCGTTAGTCAGCGCCTCCACCGGATGTCCGACGCAGCACTGATCATCCAGCGACCGGCCGGGTCCGCGCGGCAGCTCGTCCTGCTGTTCCATGGCGTGGGTGCCGACGAGGCCGACCTGCGTCCCGTGGGCGAGCGCCTGGCACGCGAGTATCCGCAGGCGCTGGTCGCGAGCCTGCGCGCCCCGCATCGGGGCCGCTTTGGCAGCGGCTACCAGTGGTTTGCACTCGAGGACATCGATGACGATCGCCGCATCGAGCGCGTGGCGGCGGAAATGCCTGCATTCGTGGCACGTGTCCGCGAGTGGCAGCGCGAGACCGGCTTGAACGCCGAAGCCACGGTGCTGATCGGGTTCTCGCAGGGAGCAATCATGGTACTCGAGGCCGCGAGCCATGCGGCCGACGCGGCGCTGGCGGGGCGGGTCGTCGCACTGTCGGGCCGGTTTGCACGCCTGCCGCAGGCGGCATGGCCCGCAACGACACTGTTCATGATCCACGGCAAGACTGACCAGGTTATGCACTACGGCTTCACGGTCGAGGCGGCCCGGCAACTCGTCGCGCTCGGGGCCGACGTGGTCGCCGACGTGATTCCGGGGCTGGGCCATGGCATCGACGCCGAAGTGCTGGAACTGCTGGTCAAGCGTCTGCGCACGCACGTGCCGAAGCGCCATTGGGAGGCTGCGTTGCGACAGGGCGTTCCCCCACCCGGGGGCGGGACACAGTAGGATAGACGCCCTATTGGATTCCGCACCGAGGCAAGGACACCCGATGAACTCGCCGGCCGACACGCTCAGGACCGCAGACAGCTCGCTCGTCAGCTACACGCACTGGATGTACGCGCTGCACGCCGCCAGCGCGCTGATCGGCATCTTCACGTCCCAGTTCATCGCGACGGCGTTTCTGTTCGGCATCCCGTCGATCATCGCGGTGATCATGAACTACGTCCGGCGCGGCGATGCGCGCGGCACGTACCTCGATTCGCACTTTTCGTGGCAGCTGCGCACGTTCTGGTTCGCGCTGCTGTGGGTGACGATCGCGCTCGTGCTGTCGATCCCGCTGATGATCGTCCTGATTGGTTTCGCGACGTTCTGGATCGGCGTCGTCATCATCGGCATCTGGGTCATCTATCGCGTCGCGCGCGGCTGGCTGCGTCTCAAGGACGGCCAACCGATCTAATCTGGTCTTCCCTTCTTCCCTTCTTCCCTTCTTCCCTTCTTCCCTTCTTCCCTTCCTACCTTCCTGCCTTCCTGCCCTTCCCCCTCGGAGTCCCCATGGTCGTTGCCGCAGACAAAGTCGTCCTGATCCATTACACGCTGACCAACGACGAAGGCAAAGTGATCGACAGCTCGTCGGGCGGCGACCCGCTTGCGTACATCCATGGCCATGGCAACCTGATCCCGGGCCTGGAGAAGGAACTCGAAGGCAAGTCAGCAGGCACGAAAATGACCGTGAAGATCGCGCCAGCCGACGGTTACGGTGAGCACGATCCGCAACTGATCCAGCGCGTGCCGAAGCGCTCGTTCGGCAACACCGCGAACATCAAGCCCGGCATGCAATTCCAGGCGCAGACCTCGGATGGCCACGCGCGCGTCGTCACCGTGAAGGCGATCCAGGGCGACATGGTGACGATCGACGGCAATCATCCGCTCGCGGGCGAAAGCCTCAACTTCGACGTCGAGATCACCGAGGTGCGCGACGCCACGCAGGAAGAGCTCGAGCACGGCCACGTGCACGGCCCGGGCGGGCACCATCACTGAGGCAGGAAGGGGAGGAAGGGGAGGAAGGACAGGAAGGACAGGAAGGTGTGGAGGACAGAGTACGTCGCCGACGCCTTCTTCTCCTTCCCCCCCCTTCCTCCCTTCCGCCCTTCCCAGACCGGGTCCAGTTGTCAGCGCCGCGCGCGACCAGCGGCGGCACAGACTCGATCTGGCGCCGCTCCTAGTCATTTTCACCTAGACACCGGCGGATAGTCCGGAAGCGCGGGCGCGATGAGCGGAGCAATCTATGCTCCGTACGTTTTTCCTCCTGCGTGAAAACTTGGCCGGCACCGTAAGGATCGCCGGCCTTCTTTTATCCGCAACCAGTCCTAACGTGAGCCCGTCGCGACCACCGGCAACCGGAAGTCGCTGTTCAGCGCCGCAAGCGTCTGCGCATCGCGCCCGTAGATGTCGTTCCTGAAAACCACCTGACCGTCGGACCGCGGCTGCGCAGTCCAGTACAGGATCAGCACCGGCACCGGCTGTTTCAGGTTCACCGTTCGCGTTTCCCTCGTCGCGATCACCGCATCCATGCTCTGCCTGTTCCATTGCGGGTCATTGAGCACCAGCTCCGCCAGCTCGAACGGCTTCTGCACGCGGATGCAGCCCGAGCTGAACGTGCGCTGGTCCTGCTCGAACAGCGACTTCGCGGGCGAGTCGTGCAGGTACACGAGGTACGGGTTCGGGAACATGATCTTGACGAGACCCAGCGCGTTGTTGGGCCCGTGATCCTGCACGAACTGGTACGGCGGCAGGCGTGACGGGCCGTACGCGTTCCAGTTCACCGAATACGGATTCACTTCGCGCCCGCTGCGATCGAGCACGCGGATGTTCATGCGCTTGAGCGCGCCGGGGTTGCGCTTCAGCTCGGGCAGCTTGTCCTTGACGAGGATGCCGGGCGGAATCGTCCATGTCGGGTTGAACACGACGTAGGTGATCTTCGAGCGGAAAATCGGCGTCTCGCGCTGGTCGCGGCCGACGACGACCCTGGACGTCCAGATCGGCTCGTCGTTCCTGAAGTACGACACGTAGAATCCCGCCACGTCGACCAGCACGAATTCACCCTTGATCTCGTGCAGGGTCCAGCGCGCGCGCTCGAGATTGACGCGGATCTGGTCGATGCGTCGCGCGACCGGCACGTTCATCGCGGCGCGCGTGCCGGGACCGATCACGCCATCCGCGGTCAGGCCGTGCCGCTCCTGGAAAGCCTTTACCGCCTGCTCGAGGGTGGCGTCGTAGAGGTTTGCCATCTCGGGCACGACGTTGGCGGGCGTCCCGGGCAGGTCCTTCGTGATGCTGAGCCGCTTGCGAATGTCGGGCACGCGCGTGTCGCTCATGCCGGGCTTCAGCACGGGGCCGTCAGCAATCGACGGCCAGCCGCCGGCGGCAGCAATCGCGCGGTATTCCTGCAGTCGATCGCGACCGCGCTGATACCAGGGATGAGCGGGACGTACAGCCGCGAATGCCTCGCTGATCTCGCCGGCGGCGAGCCGCGCGCTGAAGCGCCGCAGTGCTTCCTCGATCGAAGGCGTGGGCCGATGTGAGAAGTTCCACTGCGAACTCAGCTTCTCCGGGTCCACCTTGCCCATGTACACGTGGTACAGGCCGAGCATGAAGGCATCGGTCGCCAGCAGCTCGAGGTCCGCGCGATCCTGCAGCGTGAGTGGCGACTGCATGCGCACGTCGAGACGGTACGAACGCAACGCCTCCACGTGATAGTCGTTGGGATCCAGGCCATCGTTGCGCAGTTCCTCGATGGCGGCGATCAACGCATCGAGTCTGCCAGGCTCCTGCCACGCCGGCTGGAAATGCTGCCCCTCGAAGTACTTGGCGACGAGTTCGTCGACGATGATCCGCGCGCCACGCACGTCGTGCTGCGTTTCGTAACGCAGGTGGTCGATGCGCTCGCGGATGGCCTCGGCGAGGGGACTGCCGGTCGAGCTGACCGCCGGTGCCGTCACGACATTCGGCGAACCTGTCTCTTGCGCGACCAGATTCCCTGGCAACACACATGCCGTCGCGACGATGATCAGCAGTCGTAGAGAGAGGCGGTTCGGCATGTGGCAGGGGTTCCGTGAAGGTGCAGACGAATGACCGTGATCGCACGCGGCAGCAAAGAACTCTGAAGGCGGCAGTGTAACTTGCGGTGCGCACCGGGGGATCTGTGCGGCTTGCCGCGTGATCCAACGGTCATCCCGGCTTCAACGGGGCGTTCCGGCTGACTGGAAGGGTGGGCAAGCTACGGTTTGATAAGACCACGCAAGACGCGTCATTGTAAGCTGCGAATAGATACTACTTAAGTTAAGAAGCGTCCCGTCCACACGGTGGGCGGTCTGCGACCTGGCGCTCAGAACTCCGGCTGGCGTCGCCGGCATGCTCGCGGTCGTTCATGGAATTGAACTGGCCCGCGCAGCGTGGATACCACAAAGATCCTCAGCTTTCGTCATGCGTCGCAAGCCGAACTGCTGCTCGAGTCGTTGATCCGTGACCGGCTCCGCGCGGATTCCGCTGCGCACATCGTCACCGACCGTAGCGCGCTGCCCGCGGCGCTGCAGCGTGTCCTGATCGAGGCCGGGCGATCCGGGAAGGTCTGGAGTGCGTGGAGCGATGGGCGCTCTGCCTGCGGCTATACGGGCGAGCTGCTGGCGGCCCGGCTCAACGGGGTGAAGTGCGCGATCCTCCGGGTCACTTCGTATGATCACCGTGGCCGCCTGACCTCGCAGCGCACCTGGGCGCGAAGCGCGGAGGGGACCTGGCAAACGTGTGTCAGAAAAACCAGCCGTGGACCGGACCCGGTGCCATGGCCGGCCCGGGACTGATCGAACCCGACTTCGCGCTATGCGCGTGCGATCTTCGCCGTCAGGTCGTACGCATCCGCGCCGGTGATCTGCACGTCGGCCCAGTCGCCGGCCTGCAGTTTCTTGCCGGGCTTCGCGATGCGCACCACGCCGTCGATCTCGGGTGCGTCGGCCGCTGACCTCGCGATTGCACCTTCTTCCGCGTCGATGGTGTCGACCAGCACACGCATCTTCTTCCCGACCTTTGCGGCGAGTTTTTCTTCGCTGATCGCCGCAGCCACTGCCATGAAACGTGCGCGGCGCTCTTCCTTCACTTCTTCCGGCACCGGGTCGGGCAACGCGTTGGCGGCGGCGCCTTCGACCGGCGAGTACTTGAAGCAACCGACGCGATCGAGCCGCGCCTCGCGCAGCCAGTCGAGCAGCAGCTCGAAATCGGCTTCCGTCTCGCCGGGGAAACCGACGATGAATGTGCTGCGCAGCGTGATGTCGGGGCACACCTCGCGCCACTTCGCGATGCGCTCGAGCGTGTTCTCGGCGTGCGCGGGGCGCTTCATCAGCTTCAGCACGCGCGGGCTGCCGTGCTGGAACGGGATATCGAGGTACGGCAGCACCTTGCCGTTCGCCATCAGCGGGATGACGTCGTCCACATGCGGGTAAGGATAGACGTAGTGCATGCGCACCCATGCGCCGAGTGAGCCGAGCGCCCGCGCGAGGTCGACGAACTTCGCCTTGACCGGCTTGCCGCCCCAGAACCCGGTGGCGTACTTGAGGTCGGCACCGTAAGCGCTCGTGTCCTGCGAGATCACGAGCAATTCCTTCACGCCGGCTTTCACGAGACGTTCGGCTTCGAGCATCACTTCGCCGATCGGACGGCTCGTAAGGTCGCCGCGCATCGACGGGATGATGCAGAACGTGCAGCGGTGGTTGCAGCCTTCGGAAATCTTCAAGTATGCGTAGTGGCGCGGAGTGAGGCGGATGCCCTGCGGCGGCACCAGGTCGACGAACGGATCGTGCAGCGGCGGCAGTTCAGCGTGCACGGCCTGCACCACTTCTTCATACGCATGCGCGCCGGTTACCTTGAGCACGCTCGGGTGACGATCCGTGATCGTCTCGGGTCGTGCGCCCAGGCACCCCGTCACGATCACCTTGCCGTTGCGGGCCAGGGCCTCGCCGATCGCGTCGAGCGATTCGTGCACGGCGTCGTCGATGAAGCCGCACGTGTTGACGACCACGAGGTTGGCGTCCTCGTACGAGCCGACGACGTCATAGCCTTCGGCGCGCAGCCGCGTGAGGATGCGCTCGGAATCAACCAGCGCTTTCGGGCAGCCGAGGGAGACGAAGCCGATGCGGGGAGGGGATGGCAAGGGGATAGACCAGGAAGGGCAGGAAGGCAGGAAGGCAGGAAGGGCAGGAAGGAGGGAGGGGTTTGATCTCCCGGATCTGGCCACATTCTAGGGCAAACTATCCCAATCCACAGGAGGCGAGCCATGCAGGAGATCCGCCACGCCGAGGACCGGGGCTACGCCGACCACGGCTGGCTGAAGTCGTACCACTCGTTTTCGTTCGCGGACTATCGCGATCCGCGGCACGTGCATTTCGGCCCGCTGCGCGTCATCAACGAGGATCGGGTCGTGCCCGGCGCGGGCTTCGGCACGCACGGTCACCGCGATATGGAGATCATCAGCTACGTGCTCGACGGCGAGCTCGCGCACAAGGATTCCACCGGCACGTCGTCGACGATCCGGCCGGGCGACGTGCAGCGCATGAGCGCAGGGCGTGGCGTGCAGCACAGCGAATTCAATGGCTCGCACGAGCGGCCGGTGCATTTCCTGCAGATCTGGATCATCCCGGATACGTTCGGCATTCCGGCCGGGTACGAGGAGAAGCACTTCAGCGAGCAAGAGAGGCGCGGCCGCCTGCGGCTGATCGCCTCGCGCGATGGCACGGATGGCTCGGTGCGGATCCAGCAGGACGCCAAGGTGTACGCCGGGCTGTTCGATGACGCGGAGCGTGCAGAGCTACCGGTGGCTGCGGGCCGTCTGGTCTACGTGCACGTTGCGCGCGGATCGGTCACCGCCAACGGCGAGCCCTTGCGCGCGGGCGACGCGTTGAAGCTGCAGGACGAGACAGGACTGACACTGGCCGCCGGCCGCGAGGCCGAAGTGCTGGTGTTCGACCTGCCGCCGCTGGACTGAATGGGGACAGAGCCCTAATTCAGGGAACTCCCGGAATTAGGGCTCTGTCCCCATTCAGCTAGAACGCGCAGCCGCCTCCACCGCAGCCCCCGCCTCCGCACGGACCGGTGTCGCACGGTCGCTCGTAGCCGCTGCCCAATGAACCCGCGTGCACCACACCGCTGGCGCCGATCAGTTTCTCGACCTTAGCGCGGCCCGACGTGCCATCGAGCGGAATGCCGGCCTTGCGGCAGAGTTCGCTCCACGTAGTGATCGACTCGGCGATCTTGTGGCTGACTTCGACCGTGCGGCCGTTGGCAGGGCAGTGATAGTCGTAGGTGGGCATGGGCGTTTGCCGGCTTTGGCTCTGGATTCCCGATATTTTAGCCAACCGTATCGTGCCCGTCGCGCAGTACCTCGAGGCGCCCGCAACGATCGGCGTGCTGCGACGCTAGCGGCGCTCCGGCTGCGGATTCCTGTCACGCGATTTGTCGAGCGCCGCAGTTTGAGCGCAGTCGCGAGGCGGCATCAATTTATCCGGCCAGCCGCTGGCACCATCGCCTCGCGGCCGCTCGAACAAGGTTCGCCGAGCAGGAAATAGGGACAGAGCCCTATTGCGCGGAGACCTTGGCGCATTAGGGCTCTGTCCCTATTTCCTGCTCGAAGCGCGCGAGACCATGAGCGCGGCAGGAAAGCTCGGCCGCCAGGCCGCATGAGGGCTCGACGCCTTGCTGCTCATCGCCCCGGCGCGAGGTACAGCTTGTCGTCGAAGCTCATCACCCACCGCGGCCGGTAGATCACCGCCATCGCGACGATGGTGCCGTTGGCGACGGCCTCGCCGAAGCTCATCAACGGCAGGATCGCGAAGAACTCCGGCCCCACCTGCGCCGAGTCCAGCGTGCCGCTGGCCGCCATCAGCCCAAGCCGCACCAGCCCGGCGAGGCAGAACGCGAGCGCCGAACCGAGAAACGTGGTGACGAAGAAGTAGATGAAGTAGTTGTGCGGCAGGCGCGCATGCACCTGCTCGTGGAACCACGCCGTGAACAGCGCGGGCACCACGCCCATGCACAGCAGGTTGGTGCCGTAGGCGTGCCAGTCGGCCCAATCCATGATCGAGAAAAACGCGAGCACGAGCGCGCACGCGACCACGGCCAGATGCCAGCCGTGCAGCAGCGTGAGTGCGGTGACCAGCAGGAAGCGCACCGACAGCGACGGCGTGATGCCGGCTTTCATCGCCCACACGACGAGCAGCAGCGCCATCGAGCCGAACCACACCCACTGCCGTTCGCCGTCCGCGAGCCACGATTTCCACGGCGCGCGGAGGATCGCCCAGACGAGGGCGACGCCGCCCGCGGCCGACGCGACCACGTTGGCGCCGCCGCTCAGCGCGCCGACCTCGAGCAGCATCAGGCGGGCGGGCGCGCGTCGTTCGCGCCGGCCTCACGCGCGGGCGTCTTGCCGGCCGCCGCCAGCCGCTGGCCTGCCTCGACGTCGACGGTGCGCAGGTGCAGGTCCTGCTGCGGGAATGGAATCTCGATGCCTTCCTGCATCAGCGCTTCGTAGATCCGCGCCGTCATCTCGGTGCGGATCGTCACCCAGTCGCCGAAATCGTGGGTCCACGCGCGGACGCCGAAATCGAGCGAACTGGCGCCGAAGCCTTTGAACACGATGGCCGGCGCCGGCTCGGGCTGGATGCCCGGCGTGCCGAGCGCAACTTCGCGCAGCAGCGCGAGCACACGGCGTGGGTCCGAGCGATAGGCCACGCCGACCTCGACGTCGATGCGGCGGTTCATGTCGCTCAACGTCCAGTTGATCAGCTTCTCCGACAGCAGCGCTCCGTTCGGGACGACGACGTCGGCGCCCTCGAACGTCGTCAGCGTCGTCGCACGCATGCCGATTTCGCGCACCTTGCCGGACGTGCCGGAGACCTCGACCACGTCGCCCGGCTGGATCGGACGCTCGAACATCAGGATCAGGCCGGACACGAAGTTCTTCACGACGTCCTGCAACCCCAGGCCGATGCCGACGCCCAGGGCGCCGAAGACCAGCGCGAACTGCGACATCTCGAAGCCGGCCGCCGCCAGCGCCACCATCAGGCCGATCAGCACCAGCGCGTAATAGCTCAGCGAGGAAACGCTGTTGCCCACGCCGCGCGGCAGATCCATCTTCGGCAGTACCTCGTCGCGCAACAGGAAGCGCACGGTGCGCGCCAGCCAGAACGCCGCGTACACGGAGACCAGGAACAGCAGGATGCTGCCGAGCGTCACCGAGATCTGCCCGATCTCGAGCGGGTGCGTCAGGATCGACTTCGTGGTGCCGTAGATCGGGCGGGCCATGCGGAACTCGTTCGCGACCACGATCACCCATCCGACCAGTGCGGTCAGCATCACCAGGCGCGTCAGGCTCTGCAGCAGCGGCCCGGCGTGCTGGGTGATCACGGCGAAGCGCGTCATCTCGCGCCGCGCGAGCAGCAGGCTGAGGATGGACGAGAGCACGTTGGCGCCGGCGTAAAGCGCCAGGCCGACATACGCGCTGTCGAGCACGGCGCCGGTCAGCATCTCGGCCAGCGACACGTTGCCGACGACGTTGGCGCCGATCGCGACGAGCAGCGCACCGACGGCGCCCCACGCCACGAGTCGGACCAGGCCCTGGGGCCGCGGGCTGCCGGGCCTGGGCGCCTTCATCGACGAGGTCAGCAGCCACAGCAGCACGCCGGCCGTCAGCACCGAAATTGCCAGCATGTACAGACGGTAGTACATCGGCTGGCCCAGCAGCAGCACGTTGAGCCGGTACAGCAGGTACAGCGCCGTGCCGACGTAGGGCCAGCGGCCGAGCACCTGGAAGACGCTGTCGGGCAGCAGGCGCAGCACGGGGATCAGCGCGAACAGCAGCGCGATCTGATGCAGCACGAGCGGCGCATCGGGGAAGGCGAACAGCACGCCGATCAGCACCAGCAGGATCCACGCCGAGAGCGGACGGCGCAGTACCTTCGCCGCGGCCTGCATCGCGGGCTCGGTGTTCACCGTCGTGCGGCTGCGCCAGGACAGCCACAGCAGGAAGGGCAACAGCAGCAGGCTGATGACCTTGTAAGACTGGATGCGCGGCTGGTAGGCGGCGCCCCACTCGGAGATGAACGCCGTCTCGAGCCGCAGGCCGGCCTCCGCACCCTGCAGTTCCGCGCTCGTGAACTTCGTGTCGTCGAGCGCCTGCCACACGGGCGGCGCGTCGATCGTGAACAGGCGATGGTCGTAGTAATTGATCGCCGCGGCGACTTCCTTCTTGCCGGCATCGATGCTGGTCTGGACGACGTTGGCGCGCCGGCGCAACTTGAGCTGGTCATCAAGCGGGCGCGACAGCGCCTGCTCAGCGGACTTGAACTGGGCGAGGATCACGTTGACCCGATCGAGCAGCGCCGCCGTGACGCCGCTGGCGCTCAACGAATCGCGCGTGGCTTCCCACACGGCACGGCGCTGCGCCAACTCCGCCGCCGCGTCGGTGTAATAGGCCGTGGTGCTGTCGAGCGTTTGGCGCCAGCTGGTCATCTGGCGCTGATAGAACGCCCAGTGATTGTCCAGGGTCTCGAGCCGGATGGCCGAGAGCTGCTGCAGGTCTTCCTTGGCGGAGGTCTGCGACAGCTTGACGATGCCGGCCGTCAACTCGTCGAGACGCTGGCTCAGCTTCGTGCTGGGATCGCGGCCCTTGGCGCGCGTGATCACGTCCTGTGCATAGCGCTCGTCGATGTCGGCGCGCATCGGGATGTCGCCGGCGGCAATCGGCTCGTGCGCCGCGGTCTTCGCGGCAGCGGCGACTGCGTTGGCATCGGAGGACGCGGCCGCCGCCGCCCCGAACCCGGGCAGTCCGGCGGCGACGGTTGCGGTCGAACATGCCAGCAATAGCCCCAAGGCTGCGCTCGCCCAGCGGGTTGCAAGGAGCGTGTGCTTTGAGCCATCCATCGTGCAAGGTGTCCTGGGTCGACCGGTGCGGGCATTGTCGCATCTGTGCAGGCGGCGTCCTACGGGCGTGGCGGAACGGACACCGCGCGCGCCGGTCTGGCAGAATGCGGCCTGCCACCGCGACCCCTTCCGGTCGCGGGCTCCCACCGCCATCCGCAACGACGAACCCATGCACGAGATGCTCGCGTCCCTGATCCAGTGGTACCTCGGCGCACTCGACGAGGGCGGCTACCTGCTGATCGGCCTGCTGATGGCGATGGAGAGCTCCATCCTGCCCGTGCCGAGTGAATTCGTGATCCTGCCCGCGGCTTACCTGGCGCACGCGAAGGGCACGTTCTCGCTGCCGGGCATCGTTCTCTCGGGAACCGTGGGTTCGTGGGTCGGCGCCAGCGTGATGTACTGGGCGTCGTATCTCCTGGGCCGGCCGTTGCTGCTGCGTTACGGGCGCTACGTGATGATCACGCAGGCCAAGATCGAGCAGGCCGAGGTGTGGTCCAGCCATTACGGCATGGTCGGCGTGTTCATCTCGCGGCTGCTGCCCGTGATCCGCCACCTCATCGGCATCCCCGCCGGCGTCGTGCGTATGCACTTCGGCTGGTATTCGCTCGCGACGATCGTGGGGTCCGCGCTGTGGTGCGCGGTGCTGTGCTGGGTGGGCGTCACGGCCGGGCAGGACGAGCAGCTCATGCAGGGCAACCTGCACCGCATCACGCTGTGGGTGGGTGGCCTGCTGCTGTTCCTGGGCTCGCTCTATTACTTCTTCGTGCATCGGCAGATGCGCCGGCGCTGATGTCGGCGACCCGACTGCTCCCCGCGCAGCGGCACGATCCCACGACCGGCCGCGCGCTGGTCGACTATCGCTCGGTCGCGATGCTCGCGCTGCCGCTGATGCTCAACAGCAGCGTACAGGCCATCATCAGCCTGACCGACACCTGGTTCGTCGGCCACATCTCGACGATCGCGATGGCCGGCATGGCCGCGGTGTACTGGGTCGTGCTGCTGTTTGTGATGCTGATCGGCGGCATCGGTCTGGCCGTGCAGACGATCGTCGCACAGGCCGAAGGCGGCGGTCGTCGGTCGCGCGCGAGCCATGCGACCTGGGTGGCGCTGCTCGCCAGCGCGCTGACGCTGCCTCTGTTCGTGCTGCTCGCGTGGTGGGGCCCGATCCTGTTCCGCCCGTTCGGGTTGGCGCCCGACATCTCGGAGCAGGCGATGGCCTACTGGCAGCCCCGCATGCTGGGCGCGCCGATCGGCGTGGCGCTGTGGGCCGTGCTCGGATTCTTCAACGGCATTTCGCGGCCGGGTATCGCGGTCATGACGACGACCCTGGTCGCGATCCTGAACGCGCTGCTCGACTGGCTGTTCATCTTCGAACTCGATGGCGGCATGGCCGGAGCCGCCTGGGCAACCAACGCCAGCATGCTCTGCGGCCTGCTGTTCGCGCTGTGGGTGTTCCTGCGTCCCGGGCTGCGCAAAAAGTACAGGTCGCACCTGACGTGGCGGCCCGACTTCCCGAGCCTCAGACGGCAATACCGGCTGGGCCTGCCGATGGGCGCGATGTATGCGGCCGACCTGTTCGGCATGGCACTGTTCCAGCTGATGCAGGTGCGGCTGAGCGCGGTCGACGGCGCGGTCACGCAGATCATCATGATGCTGACGTCGATGGCCTACATGCCCGGCATCGGCATCGCGCTCGCAGGCACCACGCTGGTCGGGCAGTCGATCGGGGCCGGCGACCTCGAGTGGGCACGGCGGCTGGGCAACACCATCATCGTGATCACGACTACGTTCATGGGTGCGCTCGGCGTGCTGGTCGCACTGGCGGGACCGTGGCTGCTGCCGGCGTTCCTCAGTGCGTCGGATCCCGACGCCGCGCGCGTCGTCGAAATCGGCATCGTGCTGCTGTGGATCGCGGCGGGCTATCAGCTGTTCGACGGCCTCAACCTGGGCAGCGGCTTCGCGCTGCGCGGTGCGGGCGACGTGCGCGTGCCGGCGGTCCTGTTCATCGTGCTGTCGTGGGGCGTGTTCGTGCCGCTGGCGCACTCGCTGTCGTTCGCGCCGGGCGCCGGCTGGGTGGACGTGCTGCCGCAATTCGGGCTCGGCGCCACCGGTGGCTGGACAGCGATTCTCGTCTACGTGGTGCTGCTGGGCAGCGCCCTGTACCTGCGGTGGCGGTCAGGGCGCTGGCAGCGAGTACGAATCTAGCGACGATACCTTACTTGGTCGGTTTTCCGCCCTTGCCGCCGCCGCTGCCACCGGTGCTGCTGCGTACGAACGAGGCCGTCACGCTCTTGTCGTTGCTCACCGTCACCGTGCAGGTGGCCGCCGTGCCCGAGCACGCGCCGCTCCAACCCGCGAACGCCGACTTCGAGGCCGCCGTGGCGGTCAGCGTCACGACGGTCGCCGTGGTGGTCGGGTAGTCCGCGACGCACGAACTGGTGCAGGTCATCGCCGGTGTACTGAAGGCGACGCTGCCGCTGCCGCTCACTGCCAGCGAGAGGCGGTGCGTGGGTTCGATCACCGTGACGCTCTCGGTGGACGACGCGCTGCCCGAGGGAGCCGACGCCGCCGCGACGATCGGATAGGTGCCGAGCGCGTAGGGCGCGGGCACGCCGATCGTCAGAGTTGTCTGCGCGGTCTGGCCCGGCGCCACCGCGAGTGCGCTCGCGGCCAGGTTCTTTGACCAGCCAGTCGGCACCGTGGCGGACAGATTCACCGTTTCCGTGGCGCAGCCCGAGCTGCTGTTGTTCTTCACCGCGACGGTGAACAGCGCACTGCTGCCGTACTCGGTGGCCGTGGCGGTGGGCGATGCCGTCAGCGTCGGCGCGGACTTCACGCAGGGCAGCGCGCCGTAGTTCACGGCCACGGTCAGTGCCGCGGGCGACACGCCGGTGACCGTGACGTTGACGTTGCTGTAGGGATCGGTCCAGGTCTGGCCGACCTGCAGTGCCGAGTCGCCGAACGAACTCGTCGCCGGCGTCATGTCAATCAGGTGGCTCTTGTTGCCCGTCGTGGCGTCCTGGTAGTGGATCAAAGCGCCGGTGAACAGCGACGAGTTGAGTCTTGAGCTGTACAGGCCAGTGTTCTGGCGGCTCTCGATCCACAACCACGCGTCGTTGCCGGTGCCGCGGCGCACCTTCAGCGCCTTCACGCCGGCCGGCCGGCCCTCGTAGTTCTGGAGGGTGTAGGTGCCGCTGGATTCCACCACCTGGTAGTTCGCGCCCAGTCCCAGCCACTTCAGCTGGTTGGCCGCGTGCGATGCCGCATAGAAGCCGAAGTTCCACGAGCCCATGGTGGAGTGCACGTCGCCGTATTCGGAGAGCGTGCCGGCGCTGCCGACGGCACCGAGTGCCTCGGCGCCGAAGTCGCGGCTCGAGGCATGCGACAGGCCAAGGTTGTGCCCCATCTCGTGCGTCGTCAGCTGCACCGCGCTGCCGCGCGAGCCCATCGAGCTCGCCTTCTGCCAGGCCAGCGAGGCCGCGAACGTGCCGTCACCGGGCGAACTCAGGCTGCGGCAGCCGACGTTGGCGACGCCGGCCCAGGTGCAGGCGCCGTTCCCCGGCATCACGACCTTCACGCGCGAGTAGCGTTTGAAATCGACCTGGCCATCGACCGCCTTGATGGCGGCACTGCCGAGGCCGTTGTAGTCGCAGTACGAAGTGCCGCTCGAGTCGGTGTTGAAGTCACTGTCGAGAGTCACCGGCCCGACGACGGTGGTGTTGCTCGCGTCGATGAAGGTCTTGCCATCGGAGTTCTGCTGCCAGAAATCGTCGACGGAATAATCGGGTGAAGCCTGTGCCGTGCCCGCGTGCGCGTTGCCGAGCAGCACGCCGCGCACGAAATCCTGGGACATGCCCGAGGACAGCTTGTAACTCGGCAGATTGACGAGAACCGTCACCACGTTTTGCGCCCCGACCGCGCCGCAGGTCGCGGGATAGGTTGCCGTGCCGGTCGAGGTGGAGGTCGTGCCGTCCTGCGCGGCGTCCAGCAGCTCGACTTCGGTGGCCACCACCTGGCGGCCCGAGCGCACGCCCGTCAGCGCGAGCTTGCGACCGCTCTGCAGGCCCGGCGGCGAGCCGCCGGCGAACAGCACCTCCAGCACTTCGCCCGCGCGATGCAGCCGGTACACCGACCGGTGCGACTTGAGGTCGGCGCCGTCCTCGATGGTGAATTCGAACTCACCCTGCCAGCGCCCGCGCTGCTCGAGGCTCGCGGCCTGCGCGGCAAAGGTCGCGTTCAGCTGCTCGAGCACCGTGGCTGGGAAGGCCAACTTCTCGGCCGCGGTCGGATCGCTGACCATCAGGGTGCGCAACGCCGCCGCGCGCGCCGCCAGCACTTCGGTCGCGCGGCCGTTCGCAGGTCCGCCCGCCGCTGACCGGCGCAGCTCCGCCTGCAGCTTGAGGACCTGTGCGTTGTAGGCGCGCACCTGCTCGGCCGGGTGAGTGCCCTGTGCGGACGCTGTCACCGCGGCGGCGCAGGCGAGCCAGCCGAGCGCGAGCATCGCAAGCGTGTGGCGCAGCGGAGACCCGAGGGCGGCGGCGGAAAGTGCGTTCATGTCGGCTCCATCCACAGTGCATAGCCATGACACCTGGCCGGGCGCAGCGCTCGGCAGGGCAGGCCCGCGGCTGGCGGAACCTCGGCGCGGTGCGACCGCGCCTGACGCATGACGGCATCGCTGCCGGCAACCCCGCTGGCGTGGACCGCGACTGCGGCCGGTAGCCCGGAAGCTTTGCGTCCCCATCTTTCGATGGGTTTGCCCTTGGGGTCGAACTCTGCCGCGCGAGACCGCGCGAAGGCAAAGAACCAGGTCGCGTTTCCAGCTACAAAACAAGGGCTTTCGGTATCGCGGCATTCACTTATGTAAGATCAGCCCCGCGCAGCGCCGGGCGAGGCGGTACGCGCTAAGCTGCGGCAGAGAGAAAAGGAATCTCGAACCGAGGCACCCGGCAGACGAGCCACGACATGCGCGCGGCTCGCGAGCTCGCAATGTCCCGGTGACGGAATACAGGGGATGGTTGTGTTGCAGTCCGGGGAGACGGTGGGTACGGTCCCGCCGCTTGGGTCAGGGAGGTTTGCCGGATCCGCGTCGCGCTGGAGCGCGATCGCGGAGTCGATGCGGCCCTGGCTGTCGGGGCCGAAGACCAAGGCCGAGCGGCAAGGCACCGAACGTTCGCTCGCCAACGCGCGCGTCTTCCTGGCGATCGCAGCGCTCGCCGCGGTTTACGTCGATCCGTCCGAGCCCAGCCGCTTTCCCGAACTGGCCTATCAGCTGATCTGGTTCTACGTCGCGTTCAGCATCGGCGTTCGCGCGGTCGTCGCGTTGCGGCCCACGCCTTTCTGGAGCGTGCTTGTCGTCCATGCGGTGGACGTGATGTTCCCGTGCGTGCTGATCGTCTTCGCCGAGGGCCCGAGCTCGCCATTCTTCGTCCTGCTGCCGTTCGCGCTGCTCGCGGCGGCCCACCGCTGGGGCCATCGCGCTACACTCGTCACCGGAGCGGTCGGCGTCGTCGTGCTGTTGCTCGACGGACTGGTCGTCTGGATGAACGCGGGCCCGCATGCGCTGCATATCGTGCCGCTGGACCCGACGCAGCTGATGCTGCGCGTGGCGTACCTCGTGGTGCTGGCATTGCTGATCGGGTATCTCGCCGAGCGCGGCCATCGCGCCCAGGCCGAGGCCGCCTTCATCGCCAGCATGTTCGGAGTCGTGCGGGCGCGGCCCGGCGTCACGGAGATGATAGGTCAGCTGGCCGAGCGCATTACACGGCTTTTTTCCGTTCGGCGCAGCCTGCTTGCGGTGCATGATCAACTGACCGGCCGCGGCGCGCTTTGGGAGTACGACCCGACAGCGCCTGACGGCGCGCGGCTGAATTCCTCGAAGCTCGCACCTGCCGACCGCGCGTTGTACTTCACCCCGGAAACTCGTGAGTGCTGGCAGGAGACGCGCGGTCCGGTGAACCCGTTCTTCGAGCGGCATCCCTGCGAGACCCTGCTCGCCTGCAATGCGCGGCTCGGAGAGTCGATCGAGGCACGCCTGTACCTGCTCGACCCGGCCGGTGCCCCGGTGTCTGCAGACAAGTTGCAGTTTTTTCACGCCGTGGTCGGGCAGGTCGGGCCGGCCGTCTACAACGGTTACCTGTTGCACCGCCTGCGCTCGCGTGTCGCCAGCGCCGAGCGCCGCCGTCTCGCCGGCGAACTGCACGACGGCCTGGTGCAGTCGCTGCTCGGCCTGGAGCTCACGGTGGAAGCGTGCCGTCGGCGGGACGGCAGCCCAGCCGTGACGGGCGAGTGTCTGGCGACCGTCGGTGACGGTCTGCGCGAAGCAATCGGCGAGGCTCGCGCGCTGGTCGCCGATTTGCGACGGCACACGGTGACGCCGCAGAACCTCGCGGCCACGATTCGCTCGCTGGCCAACCGGCTGCAGCGCGAGACCGGGATCCGCGTCAAGGTGCGCGGCCTGGACGAACCGATCGACTGCACGCGCGATGGTGCGCACCAGCTCGCGCAGATCGTGCACGAGGCGCTAACCAATACGCGCAAGCACGCGGCGGCGCGGAACGTGACCGTCGTGCACACCCGCGAGCGCGACGTGTCGCGACTGGTCGTCACGGACGACGGCAACGGCTTCCCTTTCTCCGGCCGGCTGGGCGGCGTCGAGCTGGAGCAATCCGACTGGGCGCCGGCGATGCTGCTCGAGCGCGCGCGCAGCTTCGGTGGGCGAATCGCGATCGAGTCGACACGCGGCGCCGGCGCGACGGTGATCGTCGAGTGGCCGAGAACTCGTCATGACTGACGCGCCACTGCGCATCGCCATTGCGGATGACCACCCGATCTTCCGGGCCGGGCTGCGGCAGCTGCTCGAGAGCGAGCCGCAGTACTCCATCGTGGGCGAGGCGACCGACGGCGCCCAGGCCGTGGACGCGGTGGAACGGCACCGACCCGACCTGCTGCTGCTGGACTATTCGATGCCGCGAGGAAACGGGCTGGACGTGCTGAGGGCGCTTGACGGCCGCGGTCTACCGGTGCGCACGGTGCTGCTCACGGCGGAGATCGACCAGGGCAAGGTCGTCGACGCGCTGAAGCTAGGAGCAGCGGGCGTGCTGCTCAAGTCCGCGGCCACGGAGTTGCTGTTCCGGTGCATCCGGGCGGTGATGGACGGGCAGTACTGGGTGGACCGGGGCACCACCAGCGATCTGGTGAGCGCGCTGCGGCACTACGAGATGGAGCGGACGGGACAGTTCAAGGCCGCGGTGGCACTCACTCCGCGCGAGCGGCAGATCCTGGCTGCGCTGGTCAAGGGCGCATCGAACAAACAGATCGCCCGCGAAGTCGGGATTGCCGAACAGACGGTGAAGAATCACCTGAGCGAGCTCTATCAACGGCTGGGCGTGACCAGCCGACTGGGTCTGGTCGCCCGTGCGCGGGAGCACGGAATCCTTTGACCAAACGGGAATTGAAGCCTCTGGTGGGTTCGACGTCAGTACTTTAGTACCGACAATGCTAGTACGGTCGAACCTATCTACATAAACCCATTGCGCCGAAAATACTGAATAACTGTTGAAGCGTTCCCAGATTAGTTGGGTTCGCTTCAGGTTCGGGTCGTTTTTTTTGCATTGGGGACTTTCCCATCGGTAAGCGGTACCGAAGATAGAACGCCGCGGAACTACAAGGAGGGCTATATATGATCAGCTTGAAAAAGCTACTAGAAGGATTTGCGGCAACAACGGCACTGATGCTGGTCGGCGTTGGAACGTCGTTCGGCCAGACAACCGAGTGTTCGGCCGCTGAGTGCGATCTGGTCGCCGGTCAGACGACCGTCGTCGGCAAGATCAGCGTAAGCAACGACGAAACGAATCTCTACATCACCTATACGCTGGACCAGACCAAGTACCCAGGCTCTTACTTTGAGGAAGAACTGCAGGTCTGGGCTGGCAACGATGTGCTGAATGTCCCGAAGAATTCGCAGGGTATTCCAGTTCCTGGGCAGTTCTGCGATTCCGACGGCGGTGCCTGCAGCGGCGAGAATGGGCTGCCTTCTGCGATCGGTCTCGCCACCTACACGTTCACGATTCCGTTCGAACAGCTGAACATCACAAACGTGCTCGACTATTGCGATACCGCTCTTTACATCTTCGCGCATTCGAGCGTCGTGTACGATAAAGACGGCGACGGAGCAGTTGATGATACGGACACCGCTTGGGGTGGCTGCATCGGCGTGAACATCAGCGAGCCCGGCCGGTGGTACTACTACATGCAGTACACGATTTGCTGCGACGAGGAGCAGCCTGACCAGTTCTGCACCACGGCATACGGCAAGGGCGGCTACGTGTGGACGACCGACAGGAAGTCGAACCCTGAAACCCTGCCGTCCCTAAGACTGACGAAGAACCGCTGGGGTTGGGCCACGAAACTCACAGAGCCCACCACGGTCACGTCTCCCCTGTGGGCCGGTGCCGGTTTGAACAACACCGCCAGCGGCAAACAGGTCGGCACGGTGACGATCAATTGGGATGGCAGCGTGGCTACCGTGACCTACACGCTCTTTGCCGGCAACTCGCTGGAAGAGATCCACGTGTACGTCGGTGACAATGCGCCCACCACGATCGCGCCGGGACAGTATGGCTACACGCGCGAGTTCGATCCGAACCTGACGCAGTTCACGAGCGATCCGTTGCCGCTAGTCGATTCTAACGGCGGAGGCGTGTGGATTGTTGCGCATGCGGTGGTCTGCTACCCGATGCCGAACTGACGTTCACCGATCGGCACACACCGGGTTTCGGTGAATGCCGTGAGGAGTTGATCCAGGGGCAGGCCGATTGGCCTGCCCCTTTTTGTTGTAGGTGTGTGTTTACCATGACTCTTGCGCGACGCATTGTTGCCACCGCTGTCCCAATCCCGCTGCTCATGTTGTTCGTCGCCCCTCTGGTGGCAGCGCCGCCGGTGACTCCGGCGGCCCAACTGGCAGAAGTCGGGTCCCAGCCATCGAATGTTGGCCGCGAGCCGGTTCATTCAGTGGACTCTACGTCGCTCGATGCGGTCGTGGATGTCCGAGGTGCACCCTCGAAGGGAACAACCGATGCACCGGTGACCATGATCGAATTCTCCGACTTCCAGTGCCCGCACTGCCGTCGCCACGCCCGCGAAACGATGCCTCAGGTTGAGCGTGACTACATAGCGACCGGCAAGCTGCGCTATGTGTTCCGCGACCTCCCAATCTCAATGCGACCGCGGTCGCGCAGGGCAGCCGAGGCCGCCCACTGTGCGGGTGATCAGGGCCGGTACTGGCAGATGCATGACCGGCTGTTCGCAAGCGCGAACGCGACGTCCGATGATCACCTGCAGGTGCACGCCGAGGTGTTGGGTCTGGATACCGACGTCTTTCTGGCTTGTCTCAATGACGGAAAGCGCGCGGACGTAGTTCTTCGCAGCGCAGAAGAGGCTGAAGAACTGGGCATCAGTGGAACGCCGACCTTCCTGTTCGGTATCAGTGATGGCGACAGCGTCCGGGACATTCGCGCCCTGCGAGGCGCAAAGCACTACGCGGTGCTGAAGGAGCAGATCGAGGCGATGCTGGCCGCGCCGGCCGCCAAGTAAAACGCTGCTCGGCCCCGCTCAACTCCCCGTGGCCCCAAGCTACGCCGCCTTCGGCACCGGCCCGTCGATCGCATTCGCGATCGCGTCCTCGACCCGCTCCAGCCACACGAACGTTAGTTCCTTGCGCACGCTCTCCGGAATGTCGTCGAGATCGCGGCGATTGCGCGCCGGCAGCATCACCGTGCGGATGCCGGCGCGATGCGCGGCCACGGTCTTCTCCTTGATGCCACCGACCGGCAGCACCAGGCCGCGCAGGCTGATCTCGCCCGTCATCGCCACGTCGTTGCGCACGGTCTTGCCCGTCATCAGCGACACCAGCGCGGTGTAGAGCGCCACGCCTGCACTCGGGCCGTCCTTCGGGATCGCGCCCGCGGGAATATGCACGTGCACGTCCATCTTCTCGAAGCGCGTCGCGTCGATCGCGAGCGTCTCGGTCTGCGACTTGAGCAGGCTCAGTGCCGCCTGCGCGCTTTCCTTCATCACGTCGCCGAGCTGGCCGGTAAGGATCAGCTTGCCGCTGCCCGGTATCAGCGTCGCCTCGATGAACAGGATGTCACCGCCTACCGGCGTCCACGCGAGGCCCGTCGCCACGCCCGGCACGCTGACGCGCATGGCCACTTCGTTCTCGAACTTCGGCGCGCCGAGGATCTCGTGCACGGCGGCGACGTCGATGCGCACCGACGTGGCCTTGCCTTCGGCCACGCGCACAGCAACGTTGCGCAGCACCGAGCCGATCTCGCGCTCGAGGTTGCGGCAGCCCGCCTCGCGCGTGTATTCACGCGCGATCGCATGCAGCGCCTCGTCGGAAATGGACGCCTGTTCCTGCTTCAGGCCGTTCGCCTCGAGCTGCCGACGCACCAGGTAGCGCCGCGCGATCTCGACCTTCTCCTCTTCGGTGTAACCGGTGAGCTCGATGATCTCCATACGGTCGCGCAGCGGGCCCGGGATCGTGTCGAGCTGGTTCGCCGTTGCAATGAACAGCACCTTCGACAGGTCGAACGGCACGCCGAGGTAGTTGTCGCGGAACGTCGCGTTCTGCTCCGGGTCGAGCACTTCGAGCAGCGCGGACGCGGGATCGCCCTGGATGCCGTGGCCCAGCTTGTCGATCTCGTCGAGCATCAGCACCGGGTTGCGCGTGCCCGCCTTGCGGATGGCCTGGATGATGTTGCCCGGCAGCGCGCCGATGTACGTGCGCCGGTGGCCGCGGATCTCGGCCTCGTCGTGCGTGCCGCCAAGGCTCGCGCGCTGGAACTTGAGTCCGACTGCTCGCGCGATCGACTGGCCCAATGACGTCTTGCCCACGCCGGGCGGGCCGACGAAGCACAGGATCGGGCTGCGGCCCTCGGGGTTGAGCTTGCGCACCGCCAGGTACTCGAGGATGCGCTTCTTGATCTTCTCGAGGCCGTAGTGGTCCGCGTCGAGGATGCCGCGCGCACGCTCGATGTCGATGGACTCGGCATCGAGCTTCGACCACGGCAGTGCGATCAGCGTGTCGAGGTACGTGCGCGCCATCGAGTACTCGCCGCTCGCCTCGTTCATGCGCTCGAGCCGCTTCAGCTCCTTGCGCGCGTGCTCGTCCACCTCGGGCGGCATCCCGGCTTTCGTGATCGCCTCGGCCAGTTCGGCCGCGTCCTCGGCTTCGGACTCCTCGCCGAGTTCCTTCTGGATCTGCTTCAACTGTTCGCGCAGCACGTATTCACGCTGGCGGTCGTCGATCGCCTCCTTGGTCTGTTCCTCGATCTGCCGCGACAGTTTCAGCACCTCGACGCGCCGCGTCAGGTGCGTCGACACGCGCTCGAGCCGG
>Ga0114939_10000554_pt1 | contig 31211 bp, 25 predicted proteins | sample AshMeaCrysSpring_FD_87196 | JGI IMG/M metagenome (GOLD analysis project Ga0114939, IMG submission 87196) | Groundwater microbial communities from Big Spring, Nevada to study Microbial Dark Matter (Phase II) - Ash Meadows Crystal Spring | ecosystem: Environmental > Aquatic > Deep subsurface >...
AGCAGGCGGTGGCCCATCTCGTGCCGTACATCGAGGCCGAGAAGGCCGCGAGCGGCGCCGCCGGCAAGCCCAAGGGCACCATCGTGCTGGCGACGGTGAAGGGCGACGTGCACGACATCGGCAAGAACATCGTCGCCGTGGTGCTCCAGTGCAACAACTTCGAGGTGGTGAACCTCGGCGTGATGGTGCCTGCGCAGAAGATCCTCGACGTCGCGCGCGAGGAGAAGGCGGACATCATCGGTCTCTCCGGCCTGATCACGCCCTCGCTCGAGGAGATGGCGCACGTCGCGCACGAGATGCAGCGGCAGGGCTTCACCCTGCCGCTCCTGATCGGCGGCGCGACCACGTCGCGCGTGCACACGGCGGTGAAGATCGCGCCGCAGTACAACGGCCCGGTGATCTACGTGGCGGACGCCTCGCGTTCGGTGGGCGTCTGCCAGAACCTGATCTCCGAGGACGCGCGCAAGCGCTACCTCGCTGACCTGGCGACCGACTACGAGCGCATCCGCAGGCAGCACGCGGCGAAGAAGGGGCAGACGCCCCTGGTGTCGCTCGCGACCGCGCGGGAAAACCGCGAGAAAGTCGACTGGACGGGCTACGTCCCGCCGGCACCGAAGCGCCTCGGCCGTATCGAGCTGCGCGACCACGACCTCGCCGAGATCGCGCGCTACATCGACTGGAGCCCCTTTTTCCAGACCTGGGACCTGGCGGGCAGCTATCCGAAGATCCTCGACGACTCCGTGGTGGGCGAAGCCGCGCGCAACGTCTTCGCCGAGGGAAGAGCAATGCTCGAACGCATCGTGCGCGAGAAGTGGCTGACGGCTAACGCCGTCTGCGGCCTGTTCCCGGCGAGCTCAGTGGGCGACGATATCGAGGTCTACACCGACGACTCGCGGAAGCAGGTGCGCATGGTGATCCGCGGGCTACGCCAGCAGGCGCGCAGGGCGGAGGATCGCTCGAATCTCTGCCTCGCCGACTTCGTCGCGCCGAAGTCTTCCGGTCTGCGCGATTACGTCGGCGCGTTCGCCGTGACGGCCGGGCTCGGCTGCGACGAGCGCGTGCGCGAGCTCGAGGCGCAGCACGACGACTATGCCGCCATCATGCTCAAGGCGCTCGCCGATCGGCTGGCCGAGGCTTTCGCGGAGATGCTGCACGAGAAGGTGCGCAAGGAGCTCTGGGGCTACGCTGCCGACGAGCGCCTGGACAACGCCGCGATCATTGCCGAGCAGTACCGGGGCATCCGTCCCGCGCCAGGGTATCCCGCGTGCCCGGACCATACCGAGAAGGGGCCGCTTTTCGACCTGATCGACGCGCCGGCGATCGGCATGTCGCTCACCGAGACGTTCGCGATGTGGCCGGCGGCGAGCGTGTCGGGCTTCTACTTCGCCCACCCGCAGGCGCGATACTTCGCCGTCGGCCGCATCGACCGCGACCAGGTCGAGGATTACGCGCAACGCAAGGACATGCCGGTCGAGGCCGTCGAGCGCTGGCTCGCGCCGGTGCTGGGCTACGACCCCGCCGACGCAGAGGCGAGGGCCGTGGCGGCCTAGCGCTCGTGCCCGCCCGAGCCCCCGGCCGTGCCCGGGTTTCGCCTTCCCCCGCGCCGGTTTCTCGCGTCGGGAAGGCCGTCGCCAGTGTTTCCTTCCCCCTCACAGGGGGAAGGCCGGGATGGGGTTCAGGGATCAGGCATCAGAGGCGATCAGATGAGGCATGATCGGCCTTCCCTGATTGCTGATTGCTGATTGCCAATGCTGAAGCGCCACAACCCGCACGGCGGAATCCTCGCCGACGCCGTCGAAGCCAGCGGCTTCGTCTTCCTCGCCGGCCAGGTCCCCACCGACACGACGCAGGACATCCGCGGCCAGACGAAGCAGGTGCTCGACGCGATCGATGCGATCCTCGCCAAGGCCGGCTCGCACAAGTCGAAGATCGTCTCGGCGAACGTCTGGCTCACCGACATCCGCCATCGCGAAGCGATGAACGAGGTGTGGAAGGCGTGGGTCGATACGGACAACCTGCCGGCGCGCGCGACCGTCGAGGCGAAGCTCGCCGACCCGCGCATGTTGGTCGAGATCGCCGTCGTCGCCGTCAAGTAGCACCGCGAGCGCATCGGTGCCCGCGCCCGATTCCTACCTCGCGAAGCTGCTCGCGACCTTCCCGCACCCGGGACGCGTCGAGTGGATCGGCGTGCGGCCGGAGCGGCGCGCGGCGGTCGAGGCGGTCGATCGCGTCGTCGCGGTGGAGGGCGGCCTCGTCGGCGACCACTATGCCGGCGGCAAGCGGCAGGTGACGCTGATCCAGGCCGAGCATCTGCATGCCGTGGCTGCGCTCATGCGTCGTGACGTTCGGGCCCATCCCCTCGCGCTCGACCCTTCGCTCCTGCGCCGGAACATCGTCGTGTCTGGCGTGAACCTGCTCGCGCTCAAGGGGCGCCGGTTCCGCATCGGCGAGGCGGTGCTCGGGGGCACCGGCCCGTGCGAGCCCTGCTCGCGGATGGAAGAGGCGCTCGGGCCCGGAGGCTACAATGCGATGCGGGGTCACGGCGGCCTCACGGCGAGCGTCGTGAGCGGTGGTGCGGTGCGCATCGGCGACATGGTCGGTGCGCTGGCCACGGAATAGGGAACGCAGGGCGACCCCGCGCTTCGCGCTTCGCGCTTGCCGCGGCCGCGTCGGCAGCGGGCGACGGGAAAGCCGCTCGCGCCCGCTCCCCGCCGTCGCGCCGCCGGATTCTGCGCTGTTGCTCATCATGCTCCTGCCGTCCGCGATCCTCACCGCCGAGTGGAGCGCGCTTGCGGCGCTGGCACTCGCCGTGCTGCTCGCGCTCGCCGCCTGGCGGGCACCCTGGCGTCGCTTGGAGGTCAACGAGCAAAGCCACGTTTGGCTGGGGTTCATCGTCGTCGCGTCGGTCCTGTGGCTGATCGCCGGCGGCGTGGGTGCGAGCGTGCGCTTCCACCTGCTCGCGGCGCCGCTCGCCTATCTCCTCTTCGGGCCGTGGCTCGCCCTGCTGGCGCTCGCGCTGGCGGGCGCCGCGGTCACGTTCATCAACGGCGATTGGGCGTCGTACCCGACGCACGTCCTGCTCTCCGCAGCGGTGCCGATCGCGGTGAGCCACCTCGTCCTCATGCTGTGCGAGAAACGCCTGCCGCCGAACTACTTCATCTACATCTTCGTGGGTGCCTTCCTGGGCGGTGCGCTGTCGATGTTCGTCGCCGGGCTCGCAACTGCAACCCTCGCGACGCTGCTTGCGCCGACGGTGGGTTATGCAGGCGAGGATCTGGTCCCGATGCTCGTGATGCTGTCGTTCGGGGAAGGAACGCTCACGGGCATGCTCGCCTCGCTGATGGTGGTCTACCGGCCTACGTGGGTGGGGACGTTCGACGACGCCCGCTACCTGGGACGGCGTCCGTGAACCTCTGTAACTCCTCCCTGAGGCCGCGCGGACGGCTTCGGTTTCGCGCCTTCGGACCGATTCTGCTCGTGCTCCTTCTGGCCACCGCTGGTTGCAGCCCCGAGCGCGACTGGCGCGAGTTCGAATGGACGCAGGGCGGTTTCGCGGTGTTGCTCCCGGGCAAGCCTCGCAAAGAGGCGCGCACGGTGAAGATCGACGACACCGCCGTGCCGCTCGAGATGCTGTCGCTGCAGACCAAGGGTGCCGCGTACGGCGTCGGCTACGCCGACTTCCCGCCCGGCGGTTCACGGGAAGTGCAGGCCCGGCGCCTCGCCGCCGCGCGCGACCAGCTCGTCGGCAACATCGCCGGCGAGCTGAAGAGCGACAAGGAGATCAGCGTCGGCGGCCACCCGGGGCGCGAGTTCCGTGCCGAGGGCAAGGTCGCCGGCGAGCCGTTCGTGACCTCGGCACGGGTAGTCGCCGTGGGCGACCGGCTGTACGAGGTCGCGGTAGTCGCGCGGGCCGAGCAGGCCGCGGCAGCGGATTCCGACCTGTTCCTCGGCTCCTTCAAGCTGCTGGGCGGCGGCGCAGGCTCAGCTTCGCCACGCTGAGCGCGTTACGACGCGCAAGGCAGAGCGGCGAGCACGAGGGGTCGAACTACTGCCGCCAGAACGACGGCGTGAAGACGACGACCAGCGCGAACACCTCGAGCCGGCCGAGCAGCATCGTCGCCGTGCATACGCACTTCTGGAAGTCGCTCAGGAACGCGTAGCTCGACGTCGGACCGACCTTGTCCAGCCCAGGCCCGGTGTTGTTGAGGCACGCGATCACTGCGGAGAACGAGGAGGTGGCGTCGAGGCCGCTCAACGCGAGCAGCAGCGTCGCGATGACGAGCACCGCGCCGTAGACGAGCATGAAGCCGAGAACGGCGAAGACGATGTTGTTCTCGACCGCGGTGCCGCCCAGCTTGACGGGAATGTACGCGCGGGGATGGACGATGCGCTTGAGCTCGCGCGCCGCCTGCTTCACCTGCAACTGTGCCCGCAGGAGCTTGATGCCGCCGCCGGTCGAGCCCGAGCAGGTCGCGAAGGTGCACAGAAACAGCATGAGCAGCGGCGCGAACACGGGCCACGCAGCGAAGTCGACGGTGGAGAAACCCGCGGTGGTCGCCATGGAGACGACGTTGAACGCGCTGTGGCGCAGCGCCGTGGGGAAGCCCGCGTAAGTGCCACGGAGCCAGAGATACAGGGCGATGCCGAGCACGCTCGCGGCGAGGACCACGAGGTAGGGTATCGACTCGGGGTCGCGCCGGTACACGCCTAGCGAACGTCGCTGAACGGCGAGAAAGTGGGTGCCGAAGTTGAGGCCCGCGAGCGTCATGAACACGATCGCGACCAGTTCGACACGGACGCTCGCGAAGAACGCGAAGCTGTCGTCGTGCGGCGTGAACGCGCCGAGGCCGAGCGTCGCGAAGGCATGCATCATTGCGTCGAGCCATCCCATGCCGGCCAGGCGATAGCCGAGCAGGCACGCGGCGGTGAGGGCCCAGTAGACCAGCCAGAGACCGCGCGCGGTCTCCGCGATGCGCGACGTGAGCCGCGTTTCGCGCATCGGGCCGGGCGTCTCGCTGCGGAAGATCTGCGCGCCCCCGACGGCGAGCAGCGGCAGGATGGCCACCGCGAACACGAGGATTCCCATGCCGCCCAGCCACACCAGCTGCGTGCGCCAGACGTTGATGGACACCGGCAACCGCTCGACGCTCGAGAAGACGCTCGCACCTGTCGTGGTGAGCCCCGAGACCGCCTCGAAGTAGGCATCGACGAACGACAGGTCGCCAAGCTCGGTGACGAGCGGCACCGCGGCGATCGCGGGCAGCACGGTCCACACCAGCGACACGAGCAGGAAGCCGTCGCGGGGCTGAAGTTCCTGGCGCCGCGCGCGCGTCGTGGCCCAAAGGGCGGCGCCGGCGAGGATGGTCACGCCCGCGCAGCGTGCGAAGTCGTCGGCGGCGCCGTCGTTCTGATACAACGCTACCGCGAGCGGCAGCGCCAGGCTACCACCGAGCATCACGGTGAGCAGCCCGAGCACGTTCAGCACCGAGAACAGCCGCACCATGCGGGCGATTTCCGGGAAGGTTGGATGCGCGCGGGCGCCGCGCCTAAGCCAAGGTCCGGCGCGGTCCGCGCGTCCTGGCTCGGGTCAGGTCGCGCGCTCCGATTCGCGGAATTGCGAAGGGCGTGAGGGGCATTTGGCTCGCGACGTGTCCCTAGATGAAGCGCGCCCCGACCTGGAAGAGCTTCTCGACCTTGGGCAGGGTGCGCTTGTTGGTGACGAACATGATGACGTGGTCGTCGGGCTGGATCATGGTGTCGTGGTGCGCCATGAGCACGTCAGGCCCGCGCACGATGGCGGCGATGCTGGCGCCCTTCGGGAGCTCGATCTCCTCGAGGCGGCGTCCGGCCACGCGGCACGACTCGCGGTCGCCGTGCACCACGGCTTCCAGCGCCTCGGCGGCGCCCCGTCTCAGGCTGTGCACCCGCGTCACGTCCCCGCGGCGGACGTGCGCGAGGAGGCTCCCCATCGTCACCTGCGCCGGCGAGATGGCGATGTCGATGCGCCCGGCCTCCAGCAGGTCGGCATAGGCGCGGCGGTTGATGAGCGCGACGACGCGCCGCGCGCCCATGCGCTTGGCGAGCAGGCACGACATGATGTTGTTCTCGTCGTCGTTGGTGACGGCGAGGAAGAGGTCCATGCCGTCGACGTTCTCGCCCTCGAGCAGGCTCTCGTCGGTCGAATCGCCGTGGAGCACCAGCGCGCGCTTGAGCGTCGCCGAGAGCCGCTCGCAGCGCTTCTTGTCGGCCTCGACGATCTTGACCACGTAGTCGCGCTCCAGCGCGAGCGCGAGCCGGAGTCCGATGTTGCCGCCGCCACCGATCATGACCCGGCGCACCGGCTTGTCGAGGCGCCGCAGCTCGCGCATGACGGTGCGGATCTCCGCGCTCGGCGCGAGGCAGAAGACCTCGTCGCCGTGCTCGATGACCGTATCGCCATCGGGCACGACCGAGCGGTCCTGGCGGTAGATGGCGGCGATGCGCACGTCCGCCTTCGGCACGTGGTCGCGCAGCTCGCGGATCGGCCGGCCGACGAGCGGCCCGCCCTCGAACGCGCGCACCGCGACGAGGCTCACGCGCCCGTCGGCGAACTCGAGCACCTGCAGCGCTTCGGGGAACTCCACGAGCTTGACGATGTAGTCGGTGATCGCCTGCTCCGGGACGATGGTGTGATCCACCGCGAAGCCATCGGGCCCGAGGATCCTGTCGTCGGCGAGGTAGGCCGCGGAGCGGATGCGCGCGATCCGGGTCGGCACGTTGAAGAGCGTCTCGGCGACCTTGCACGCAACGAGGTTGGTCTCGTCGGAATGGGTCACCGCGACGAGGATGTCGGCGTCTTGCGCGCCGGCACTCTTCAGCACCGCGGGATGCGCGGCACCGCCGACGACCGTGCGCAGGTCGAGCCGGTCCTGGAGGTCCTTCAGCCGCGCGGGATCGAGGTCGATGACGGTGATGTCGTTCGCTTCCGACACGAGGCTTTCGGCAAGCGTCGAGCCCACCTGACCGGCGCCGAGGATGACGATCTTCACGTGAGGCGCTGGTGCGAAAGGGAGGGGCGGATTGTAATGACGCCGCGGCGCGGTCGCTTGCGAAAGATCAACGCCCGCCGGGGCCCGCCGCGACCCGGCCGGGGGCCGCCCGGCACGCTTCGCGGTGGCTAGTCCTCGCGGCGCGGGCCGAGGCCGAGCTGCTTCAGCTTGCGGTAGAGGTGCGTGCGCTCCAGGCCGCTCTTGTCGGCGACGCGCGCGATCGAGCCCTGCTCGCGCGCCAGGTGGTGCTCGAAGTACGCGCGCTCGAACGCCTCGCGCGCCTCGCGCAGCGGCAGCTCGAGCGACACGTCGGGGAAACCGGCGGCCGGCGCCGGCCGGGCGAGCACTCGCTCGACGTCCGCGAGGCCGATCTCGTCTTCGAGGCTGGTGAGCGCCACGGAGCGCACCGTCTGGGCCAGCTCCTCGAGGTTGCGCGCATAGCTCGCCTGGCGCAGGGCGTTCAGCGCGGCGGTGGAGAACCGCCGTGCAGGACAGGCGCGCGACTCGACGAGCTGCGCCAGCATGAGCGCGGCGATGTCGGGGATGTCCTCGGCGAACTCCCGCAGCAACGGCAGCCACAGCACGATGCCGGAGAGCCGGGCGAGCAGCGCCGCATCGAAGGCGCGCTCGCTCACGAGTCGCTCCGTGTCCTCGGCGGTGAAGCAGATGAGCCGCACCTTGTGACGCTCGGCGCGCTCAGCGGCGAAGACGAGCCCACGCTGCTGGGACTTGGAGAGGGCGCCCAGCTCCTCGATGAAGAGCACGCCGCCGGCGGCCTGCGAGAGTAGGTCCTGTGGCGTCTCGCTGAGCGCCGCACCGCCGACGACCCACGGCGTGTTCGGCTGCTGGAGCAAGCGCCCGAAGACCTCCGGCATGCTGCCCGGGCCGCCGCGCAGGAGCAGCGGGCGGCTCACGGCCGAGAGTTGCGCGAACCGCTTGCGCAGGTCGGCGAGCACCGGCGCGCGGCCGAATGCCGTGAGCGAGAGGCGCGTCGCGGGCTGGGACTCGTGGGCGCGCAGCACGCGCTTCACGGTCGCGAGCAGCTTCTGCAGCGCGATGGGCTTCTCGAGGAAGTCGGTCGCGCCGATGCGCGTCGCCTCGACCGCCGTGTCGATGGTGGCGTGGCCGGACATCATGACCACGGGCATGGTGAGCTGGCCGCTCGCCGCCCACTCCTTGAGGAGTGAAATGCCGTCGGTGTCGGGCATCCAGATGTCGAGCAGCACCAGATCGGGCCGCTCGCGCGTGCGCGCCTCGCGGGCCGCCGCCGCGCTCTCGGCCACGCGGACCGTGTGGCCCTCGTCCGAAAGGATCTCCGACAGGAGCTCGCGAATGCCGACTTCGTCGTCGACCACCAGAATGCTTGCCATCGCTCGTGTGCTCCTAGGTCCTGCGATTGGGCGCGTCGTCAGGCGGCGCGTGCGAGCGGCAGCGCGATCGAGACCGCTGCGCCGCGCTCGCGGCGGTTCTCGATGCGCACCGTGCCGTGATGCTCGTCGACGATCTTCTTCACGATCGCGAGCCCGAGGCCGGTGCCGCGGGGCTTCGTCGTCACATAGGGCTCGAACGCGCGCTTCATGATCGCTTCCGGGAAGCCGCTGCCATTGTCGAGCACTCGCAGCCAGACGCGGTCGCCGACGAGCTCGGTGACCAGTTCGATCGTGGGCTCGGCCGCCCCGGCGAGCGCATCCTGGGCGTTCAGCACCAGGTTGTGGATCACCTGCCGCAGCTGCGTCGCGTCGCCCTTGACCGGCGGCAGCCCGGACGCGAGCCGCGCGCGCACCGGGCAGCGTGCGGTCTCGTAGAGCGCCAGCACCTCGCCGACGAGGCGGTTCAAGTCGAGCGGCGCGAGCGAGGGGGCCGGCAGCCGCGCGTACTCGCGAAACTCGTCGACCATGCTCTTCAGGGCGGCGACCTGGTCGACGATCGTGCCGGTGGCGCGCTCGAGCACCGCGCGGTCCTCGGCCGCGAGCTTCGGCCCGAGCTTCGCCGCCATGCGCTCGGCGGAGAGCTGGATGGGCGTGAGGGGGTTCTTGATCTCGTGCGCGAGCCGGCGCGCGACCTCGCCCCAGGCAGTGGCCCGCTGCGCGGCGACCACCTGCGTCACGTCGTCGAACACGACGATGTGCGCGCCGCCGCTCGCCGCCGGCAGCGTCGAGCCGCGCGCGAGCAGCACCTGGCCGGTCTCCGGAAGCTCGATCTCGCGCTGCCACTCGCCGGACTCGGCCTTCGCGCCGTCCGCGATCGCGGCCGCCAGCGGACCCAGGGCGCCGAGCTCGCCCGCCGTTTCGCCAACGCATGGCCCGAGGTCCTTCTTCAGGATCGCGCCGGCGCCCGAGTTGACCGCCTCGAGCGTCAATCCTGCATCGAAGACCAGCACGCCGGCCGAGAGGTTGGCGAGGATGTTCTCGATGCGCGCCTTGGCGTCCTCCACCTGGCGCCGGCTGGCGTCTGCGGCGGACCGCGCCTCGTCGAGCTGCGCGGTCATCGCGTTGAAGGAACGCGTGAGGATGCCCAGCTCGTCGCGGCTCGTCGCCTCGGCGCGGCGGCTGAAGTCGCCGCGCGCGACGGCGAGCGTGCCCTCGGCGAGCTCCGCGAGCGGCGCCGACAGCTTGCGGCTCAGCACGAACGCGAGCGCGATCGCCGAGAACAGTGCGAACAGGAGCGTCAGCGTGAGCGACAGCAGGTAGATTTCCTTGAGGCCCTGGCGCGCGAGCGCGAGCTCCCGATAGTCGCGGTACACCGACTGGACGTTCTCGGCGCTGGTGGCGAGCGACTGCGGCACCGGCTGCATGAGCTGCAGCAGTCGTGCCTCCTCGGTGAGCGAGTAGTTCGGCAGCGGCTCGATCACCCGCAGCACGTAGCTCGCCTCGCCGATGCTCTCGACCGCCGCGTAGCCGCGGTTCTGCCGGGCCTGGCGCAGCACCGCCGGCGGCGGCGAGTCGGCGACCAGCTTGCCGAGATCGCGGCTCGCGCTCGCGATGACGGAGCCGTTCGCGGCGAGCAGCAGCGCTTCGGAGGCGCCGACACGCTCCCGCAGCCGGTCGAGCACGACCGGTACCGCCGAGGGCGGCACGTCGCCGATCTCGCCGGCAATGACGCGCGTCTTGCCGACCAGCTCGGCAAGCATGCTGTCGAGCGCGGTGCGGCCGAGGCTGATGCCGCCCTCGAGCGCCTTGTCGACGCGCACGTCGAACCACGATTCGATGGAGCGCGTGAGGAACTGCACCGACACCACGTACACGAGCACGCCCGGCACCAGCGCCATGAGCGCGAAGAACGCGAGGAAGCGCAGCGTGAGCCGCGCGCCGAAGACGCGCCCGCGCAACTGTCCGAGAAGTCTGGAGAGCTGGAAGACGACCAGCGCGAGCAGGCCGAGCGCGATGGCGACGTTGAGCCCGAGCAGCAGCGGGTAGTGCTCGGTGAGCACCGCACGGTTGCCGCTCGCGGCCGCGAGCAGCAGCAGGAGCAGGCCGCCGCCGACCGCGCTCGCGACGAGCAGGTAGTTCATCGCTCGCCCCCGTTCGGCGTCACCCTCCAGCGCCGCCAGTCCGAGGCGAGGTTCCAGTCGCGGTTGGTGATCGCCGTGACCTGGAACGGCTTCGGCATCTGCGTCACGTCGAGTCGCATGCGCAGCGCGGCGTCGTAAGTGTCGCCCGGCTTAAGCTGGCCGCGTTCGAGCACGGTCCAGCCGCGGATCGTGCCAAGCGCGCGCAGCGCCTCCCCGAGCGTCGGATAGGACTGGTGCAGGGGTCCGCTGCTCGAGACGCGGTACTGCCGCGTGAGCGCATGGTAGGAGAGCTTGACCGGCAGCGACTTGGAGACGACCTTCTCGTCGAGCCAGTACCATCGGGCACGGCCGAGCTGGAACTCCACCACGAACCAGAGCGGCACACCGCTGTGCAGCGCGTCGTCGAGCCGTGTGTTGAGCTCGAGGACGAAGTCCGCGTCGAGCGCGTAGCCCTCGTCGGTCGCCTCGAGCGACACGCGCTTGAGGTCGATCTCCTCCGCAGCGCACGCCGGCCCGCCCGCCGCGAGGGCGAGCGCCGCGGCGAGGACGAGCGCGAGACGGAGCATGGTCAGCGAGGCTTCTCGAGGAGCGCGTAGAAGAAGCCGTCGTGTTCGCGGCAAGGAAGCAACTGGCCGGCAGGCGGCAGCGCCGGCAACGGTACGCTCCTCGCGCGCGGCTCGCGCGCGAGGAAGGCGTCCACCTGTGCACGGTTCTCTTCGGGGAACACCGAGCACGTGGCGTACAGCAATTTACCACCCGGCGCGAGCACCTGCCAAAGCGCGTCGAGGATCGACGCCTGCAGCCGGCGCAGTCCGGTGAGGTCGCCGGCACGCCGCAGCCACTTGATGTCGGGGTGCCGCCGCACCACCCCCGAGGCCGTGCAGGGCACGTCCGCGAGCACGCGGTCGAACCGCCTCCCGTCCCACCAGCCGCTCGGCTCCGCGGCATCGCCCGCGATGAGGAGCGCATGCTCGCCGAGGCGTCCGAGGTTGTCGCGCACGCGTCCGAGCCGTGTCTCGTCGGCATCGAGCGCCACCACCTCGACGGCCGCCCGCTCGAGTACCGCGCCGGTCTTGCCGCCGGGCGCTGCACAGGCATCGAGCACCCGCTGCCCGTCGCGCAGCTCGAGCAATGCCGAGGCACGCTGCGCACCCCAGTCCTGCACCGAGACGAGTCCCTCGGCGAAGCCCGGCAGACGCTCGACGGCCACCGGGCGGTCGAGCATCACCGCGTCCGCGCCGAGCGCTTGGGCTTGCTGCCCGGCGTCGGCGAGCCGCGCGAGGTAGTCCTCGACCGAGGTGCGCCTCGCGTTCACGCGCAGCGTCATCGGTGCCCGGCCGTTGCCCGCCTCCAGAACGGACTGCCACGCCGCGGGCCAGGCGCGACGCACGCGGTCGATCCACCACTGCGGGTGGCGCCAGCGGCCCTCGTCGGTCGCTTCAGCGTGGCGTTCGAGAGGTTCGGCCACGCGGAGATAGCGGCGCAGGACCGCGTTCACGAAGCCGCGCGAGCGCTCGCCCGAGAGAAGCGCGGCCGCCTCGACCGCCTGGTCGACGATCGTGTGCACGCGCGCCGGGTTGTCACGCAGGTCGGCGAGCGCGACGTAGAGCAGCGCGCGCATCTCGCCGGTCGTCTGCTTGGCGACCAGCGCATCGACGAGCCGCGGCAGGAAGCCGTAATCGCGCAGCGCCGTGAAGCAGAGATCCTGCACCGCCGGCCGTAGGATGGCGCGCGGCCGGGTCGCGGGGGCGGCGAGCGCAGTGCCCACGGTCGCGCCCCGGCCAACAACCGCATCGACGACCCGCGCGGCGGCGGCGAGGGCGGCGGCGAGCGACGTATCGTCCAGTGGGCGCAAACGAGAACGGGGGCTTTCGCCCCCGTCCCCTGGTGGGTCTCGGCGCTCGCTCAGGCGGGTCGCGCCATCGCGCGCAGGCGCGCGATGCGCTCCTCGGTCGCCGGGTGGGTGCTGAAGAGCCGCGCCACCGAGCCGCCGTGCAGCGGGTTGATGATCATCATCTGTGCGGTCGCCGGGTGCGCCTCGGCCGCCTCGTTCGGAATGCCGCGGGCATAACGATCGATCTTGGCGAGCGCGCTCGCCAGCGCCTCGGAGTCGCCGGAGATCTCCGCGCCGCCCTGGTCGGCCCCGAACTCGCGGGTGCGCGAGATCGCGAACTGGATGATCATCGCCGCGATCGGCGCGAAAATCATCGCCAGGATGGCGAAGACCGGGTTACCCCCGTTCTCGCGGTTGTGGCCGCCGAACATCATGCCGAAGTTCGCGAGCGTCGAGATCGCGCCGGCGACCGTCGCCGAGAGCGTGGAGATCAGGATATCGCGGTGCTTCACGTGCGCAAGCTCGTGCGCCATCACGCCGCGCAACTCGCGCGGCGAAAGCAGCTGCAGGATGCCGGTGGTCGCGGCCACCGCGGCGTTCTCCGGGTTGCGGCCGGTGGCGAACGCGTTCGGCTGCGCCTCGTCGATCAAGTAAACGCGCGGCATCGGCAGCCCGGCACGGGTCGCGAGCTCCTTGACCATGCCGTAGAACTGCGGCGCCGAGGTCTCGTCGACCTCGCGCGCGTTGTACATCTTCAGCACCATCTTGTCGGAGAACCAGTAGGCGAAGAAATTCATCGCGCCGCCGAGGAGGAGGGCGATGATCATCCCCTGCTGGCCGCCCAGGGCCGCGCCCATCGCGCCGAACAGCGCGACGATGCCCGCCATCAGGATGGTGGTCTTGAGCCAGTTGCCCAGCATTGCTTTCTTCTCCGGTCCTAGTGTGAGTCGGCAAGCGCCGACAGCACCATTAGATGCGTGCTCGGAGCGAAGATTCAAATCCCACCCGAACTCGAGGCAAGGCTCGAAACGAAGGCGGCGAAACGCGCTCCGGACGCCAGGCGCGTCCCGGCGATGAAGGCCTCGACCGGCAGCCGCTTCCCGCCCGCGCGCTGCAGTTCGGTGATAGCGAGCGCTCGCGTTCCGCAGGCCACGAGGATGCCGGTCCTGTCTGCGGCGAGCACTTCGCCGGGTTCACCGGCACCGTCCGCGAGCCTCGCCTTCCAGACCTTCACGACCGCGCCTTGGAGCGGGCTCGCCGCGCCGGGGACCGGGTCGAACGCACGCACCTTGCGCTCGATCGCCGCTGCATCCTCGCGCCAGTCGATCCACGCCTCCTCCTTCGCGATCTTGTTCGCGTAGGTGACGCCATGCGTTGGCTGCGGCACTTCCACCGCCTCGCCGCGCGCGAGCCGGGTCACCGCGTCCACCACCAGGCGGCCCCCGAGCGCCGCGAGCTTCTCCTGCAGGCTCCCCGCGGTGTCGTCGGACGCGATCGGCAGCGCTGCGGAGACCAGCACGGGTCCGGTGTCGAGTCCCGCTTCCATGCGCATGATGCACACGCCGGTCTCCGCGTCGCCGGCAAGGATCGCACGCTGGATCGGCGCCGCGCCGCGCCAGCGCGGGAGCAGCGAAGCATGGACGTTGATCGCGCCGAGCCGCGGTATGTCGAGCGCCGCCTGCGGGAGGATGAGCCCGTAGGCTGCGACGACGAGGAGGTCGGGCGAGTCGGCTCGCAAGGCTTCGAGCGCCGTTGGATCGCGAAGCGACGACGGCTGCGCGACCGGCAGCCCACGCCGCGCGGCAGCGAGCTTCACCGCGCTCGGGTGCGCTGCCAGACCGCGACCGGCCGGACGGTCGGGCTGGGTCAGAACACGCACGACCGAGTGGCCAGCGCCGCAGAGCGCTTCGAGCGACGGCACCGCAAACGCCGGCGTACCCGCGAAGACGAGCCGCATGGTCGCGGGAGCCGGCTCAGGCCGCGCGCTTCATCCGCTTCGCGAGCTTCGCGCGGATGCGCGTTTGCTTGAGTCGCGACAGATGTTCGACGAACACCTTGCCCTCGAGGTGATCCATCTCGTGCTGCACGCACACCGCGACCAATCCCTCGAACTCGCGTTCCCAAGGTTTGCCGTCGACGCCGAGCGCGCACACCCTCACCCTCGCGGCACGCATGACCTTGTCGTAGATGCCCGGCAGCGAGAGGCAGCCTTCCTCGCACTCCTGCTCCCCCTCGCGCGCGACGATCTCGGGATTGATCAGAACGAGGAGCTGGTCGCGAGTCTCGGACGCATCGATGACGATGACGCGCAAGTGCTCGTCGACCTGCGTGGCGGCCAGCCCGATGCCGGGCGCGGCGTACATGGTCTCCGCCATGTCGGCCACGAGCGTGCGGATCCGGTCGTCCACGGCGACCACCGGCGTCGCGACCCGGTGCAGGCGCGGATCGGGATAGCGCAGGATTTCACGCAGGGCCATCTTCAGGCGTCGGCGAAAAGCAACTAGATGCAGTATCTCACGCGGTTTCTGAAGTCACGCTGGCGGGCGCGCAAGCCGCTGGCGCACACTCCGGACGCATGCCATGGCGGCGGCCGGAGGCCTCCGCCTCCGTCGCGTCACAACCACAAACCCGCATTTGCGGCCGAGGTCGGAATGTTTAAGAAGTCTAGCACGCGGCTCTTCATCGCCCTGGCGGCAGCCCTCGTCGCCGGCCTCGCAGGCGCGCAATCGCGGGTCGCGATGTCGCCGACAGCGCCCGACAGCTACGTGGTGCAGAAGGGCGACACGCTCTGGGGCATCTCGGGGAAGTTCCTGCGCGACCCGTGGCGCTGGCCCGAGGTGTGGCAGATGAACAAGGCGCAGATCCGCGACCCGCACTGGATCTATCCGGGCGACGTGATCGTGCTCGACCGCGCCACCGGCCGCCTCTCGCTCCAGCGCAACGGCCGCCTCGCCAACGGTAACGTGCGGCTCTCACCCCAGGTGCGCGGCGAGCGCACCGAGCAGGCGATCTCCAGCATCCCGCAGAGCGCGATCGAGCCGTGGCTCGACCGGCCGCTGGTGATCGAGAGGGGTGGGCTCGACGACGCACCGAAGATCGTCGCCACACAGGAGGGTCGCTACAACCTCGGCGCCGGCGCGCGCGCCTACGTGGCGGGCCTCGAGGACGTCCCCGTCGACCAGATGCTGCAGATCTACCGCCAGGGCGGGCCGCTGCTCGACCCGCAGACCCGTGCCGTCCTCGGCTACGAAGCCGTCTATCTCGGCACGGCGCGCGTGTTGAAGCCGGGGAACCCGACGACGGTGCAGATCGTTTCCTCGGTGCAGGAGGTGGGACCCGGCGACCGGCTGTTGCCGACCGGCAAGCCCGCGATCGTCAACTTCGTGCCGCGTGCGCCCTCGGCGAACATCGATGCCCGCGTCGTCGCCATCTACGGCGACCGCGGCGACGACCGCGGCCTGCTCGCGCAGTACAGCCCGGCGCTCGCGGTGAAGCGCAGCGCCAACGACATCTACGGCTATGACTCGCGCCGCGAGGGTGGTCCGATGAACGTCGTCTCGATCAACCGCGGCGCGCGCGACGGCGTCGAGGTCGGCGACGTGCTCGCGCTCGCCCGCGACGCGACCGTGAAGTTCGAGCGCAGCGTCGGCCCGTGGTACCTTGGCACCGATGCGCCGCCGGCGGTGCAGTTGCCCGAGGAGCGCTACGGCTTGCTGTTCGTCTTCCGCGTGTTCGACAACGTCGCCTACGGCCTGGTCGTGCGCGCCGACCGGCCGCTCATGCCCGGCGACGTTGCGATGAAGCCGTGACCGCCGCGGGCCCGCGGTCGGGATGACGCCCGACCCGGACCTCGCCGACTGGTTCCATCTCACGAGCGTCCCCGGGCTCGGCCCGCGGACGCTGCGCCGTCTCCTCGCCGAGCTCGGCCTCCCGGGCGCAGTGCTCGCCGCAAGCCACGCGACGCTCGCATCCATCGTCGGCGACGCGCTCGCCGCCCGCATCCGCGGTGGACGCCCCGACGCGAGCGCGCTCCTCGATTGGGCGTCGCGTGAAGGCAACGCGGTGCTCACGCTCGCGGACGCGGCCTATCCGGCGCAGCTTCTCGAGGTGGCGGACCCGCCGGCGCTGCTCTACGTGCGCGGCGATGCCTCGCTTCTCGGGCGCCGCGCGCTCGCCATCGTCGGCAGCCGCACCCCCACCCCGCAAGGCCTCGCCAACGCCGAGAGCTTCGCGCGCGCCTTCAGCCACGCCGGCGTGACCATCGTGAGCGGCCTTGCCCTCGGCATCGACGCCGCCGCCCATCGCGGCGCGCTCGATGGGTCGGGCTCCACCATCGGCGTACTCGGCACCGGCGTCGACGTCGCCTATCCGGCGCGCAACGCCGCGCTGCACGAACGCATCGCGGCCTCGGGCGCACTCGTCTCGGAGCTGCCGCTCGGCACGCCGGCGGCAGCGAGCAACTTCCCCCGCCGCAACCGGCTCATCAGCGGCCTCGCACGCGCCGTGCTCGTCGTCGAGGCGGCGATCTCGAGCGGCTCGCTGATCACCGCGCGCATGGCCGCGGAACAGGGCCGGGACGTGTTCGCCATCCCGGGCTCGATCCACTCGCCGCTGGCGAAGGGATGCCATGCGCTGATCAAGCAGGGCGCGAAGCTCGTGGAGAGTGCCGCCGACGTCCTCGACGAGCTGGCCGTCACGCGCGGGAACGCGCCCGCCGTCACCGTCGCGCCCGGCGACCCGGCCGCCGACGCTCTCCTCGCACATCTCGGGCATGAGGTCTGCGACCTCGACACGCTGGCTTCCCGCGCGGGCTTGACGCCCGCCGAGGTATCCTCCATGCTCCTGACGCTCGAGCTCGACGGCAAAGTGGCCTCCCTGCCCGGCGGCCGGGTTCAGCGCATCTTCTGAACGCCACACGGTGACGCGACATCGGGGCTTCCCCCGGCCGGCACCGCGACCGCACCGCAAGTGCGGCCCCGCGGCCGGTCCGCGACCAGCCGCTCGCTGCGGCCTGGCGTGGAATCCTCATCACCCAGCCCACGCGCCGCGATGATCGACGTCCTGGTCTACCTGTTCGAGAACTACTACCAGTCGGACGCCTATCCAGATCACGACACCCTCGCCCGCAAGCTGACCGACGCCGGGTTCGAGAACGAGGAGATCAACGACGCGCTCTCGTGGCTCGAAGGCTTGGCGCAGGCGGGAGAGTCGCCATTGCCCGAGCATTTCGAATCCGGCTCGTCCTTCCGTACCTACGCACCGCAGGAACTGGCGAAGCTCTCCGTCGAGAGCCGCGGGTTCATCGCCTTCCTCGAATCGGCCGACGTCCTCTCGCCCTCGGGCCGCGAGCTCGCGATCGAGCGCGCGATGGCACTCGCCGACGACGTCGTCGAGCTCGACAAGATGAAGATCATCGTCCTGATGGTGCTGTGGACGCGCCAGGGCGACGTCGACACCCTCGTGCTCGAGGAGCTGCTGCCCGATCCGGCGCAGCGGCACGTGCACTAGACGCCCGAGTCGGGATCGCTACGCACTCGAATTTCGCGAGCTGCGCGCGTCGACCGCGTCGACCACCGGCTTCTCGTTGCGCGCGCGTTCATCGCGCCGTAGCCGTGGTCTGGTATCGCAGGCTTTCGCCTTGCCACGGTTTCCGGCTTGCTCTTATCATGGCTGCGCGGGACGCGGCCCTGCCAGGGACTTTCCGCCGCCCGCGTCGGTCCCTTTGCGCGCCCGTCGGGCGCCCTCGTGCAACCCCTGTATGACGTTCGCTGCAGTCTGTCGCGAGGAAACGCCGTTCGCGTGCGCGGACAGCGCCGGGCTTGGTGCGCGCGGAATGATTTGAAGGTGGCCAAGAAACTCATCATCGCCGAGAAGCCTTCGGTTGCGAACGACATCGCTCGCGCCTTGGGCGGCTTCGCCCGCCACGGCGACTACTACGAGGGCGACGATTACATCCTCTCCTCGGCCATCGGCCACCTCCTCGAGCTGACGGCCCCCGAGGAGTTCGAGGTGAAGCGCGGCAAATGGTCGTTCGCGCACCTGCCGGTGCTGCCGCCGCACTTCGACCTGCGGCCGATCGAGAAGAGCGAGGACCGGCTGAAGCTCCTCGTGCGGCTGATCAAGCGCAAGGATGTCGCGTCGCTGGTGAACGCCTGCGACGCCGGGCGCGAGGGCGAGCTCATCTTCCGTTACATCGTGCAGCACTCCGGCACGAAGAAGCCGATCGAGCGGCTGTGGCTGCAGTCGATGACGCCCTCCGCCATCCGCGAGGGCTTCGATGCGTTGTTGCCCGAGGAGAAGCTGAGGGGTCTGGCCGACGCAGCCGTGTCGCGCTCCGAGTCCGACTGGCTGATCGGCATCAACGGCACGCGCGCTATGACCGCCTTCAACTCGAAGGACGGCGGCTTCTACAAGACCACCGTGGGCCGCGTGCAGACGCCGACGCTGGCGATCCTGGTCGAGCGCGAGAAGCGCATCAAGACGTTCGTGCCGCGCGATTACTGGGAGGTGACGGGCACCTTCCTCGGCAAGGGCGGCACATACACCGGGAAGTGGTTCGACGAGAAGTTCGAGCGCGACCCCGCCGACGAGCACAAACGCGCCGACCGGCTCTGGGACGAGGCGCGCGCGCGCGCGCTGCGCGACAAGTGCCTCGGCCAGCCGGGCATCCTCACCGAGGAGTCGAAGCCGTCCACGCAGAGCCCGCCGCTGCTCTACGACCTCACCAGCCTGCAGCGGGATGCGAATGGCCGTTTCGGTTTCTCGGCGCGGAACACCCTCGGTCTCGCCCAGGCGCTCTACGAGAAGCACAAGGTCCTCACCTATCCAAGGACCGACTCGCGAGCACTGCCGGAGGACTACCTCAACACCGTCAAGAGCACGATGCAAATGCTCTCAGGCAAGGAGGGCCTCATCAAGCCCTATGCGCCGTTCGCGGCGCAGGTGCTGAAGCAGAACTTGGTGCGCCCTAACAAGCGGATCTTCAACAACGAGAAGGTCTCCGACCACTTCGCGATCATCCCGACGCTGCAGGCGCCGAAGCATCTCTCCGAGCCGGAGCAGAAGCTCTACGACCTGGTGGTGAAGCGCTTCCTCGCCGTGTTCTTCCCTGCGGCGGAGTTCCTCGTCACGACGCGCATCACGCGCGTGAAGGACGAGCCGTTCAAGAGCGAGGGCCGGGTGATGGTGAACGCCGGCTGGCTCGCCGTGTACGGCAAGGAGGCGGAGGACAAGGACGCCCCCACGCTCGCACCGGTGCCTGACGGCAAGGTGAAGACCGAGGACGTCGCGGTCGAAAAGCTCGTGACCAAACCGCCGCCGCGCTATTCCGAGGCGACGCTCCTCTCCGCGATGGAGAACGCCGGCAAGCTTGTCGACGACGAGGAGCTCGCGGAGGCCATGAAGGAGAAGGGCCTCGGCACGCCGGCGACGCGCGCCTCCATCATCGAGGGCCTGATCTTCGAGGAGTACATCCACCGCAACGGCCGTGAGCTGCAGCCCACGGCGAAGGCGTTCGACCTGCTCTATGCGCTCGACAAGTTCGGCATCGCCGAGCTGCGCTCGCCCGAGCTCACCGGCGACTGGGAGTTCAAGCTCAAGCAGATGGAGCACGGACGCCTGCGCCGCAACGAGTTCATGGACCACATCTACGACACCACCAAGGATCTGGTCGAGCGGATCAAGCACGGCACCAGCATCGACGAGCCGCTCGCGACGCTCGCCGCGCCGTGCCCCAGGTGCGGCGCGCTCGTGCAGGAGAACTACAAGAAGTTCGAGTGCACCCAGTGCGACTTCTCGATGTGGAAGGTGATCGCCAGCCGGCGCATCGAGAACGAGGAGGCGGACGAGCTCTTCCGCACGCGCGCGATCGGCCCGCTGCAGGGGTTCCGCAGCCGCATGGGCCGCCCGTTCGCGGCAATGGTGAAGATCAAGGACGACTTCTCGGTCGAGCTCGACTTCGGCCAGTCGGCGAACGACGAGCAGGGCGGCGGCGAGCCGGTCGACTTCTCCGACCGCACGTCGCTCGGCACGTGCCCGAAGTGCGGTGCGCACGTCTACGACCACGAGATCGCGTACGTGTGCGAGAAGTCCGTCGGTCCGCAGAAGTCGTGCGACTTCCGCATGAGCAAGATCATCCTGCAGCGGCAGATCGAGCCCGAGCAGGTGGCGAAGCTGCTCGGCGCGGGGAGGACCGACCTGCTGCAGCGGTTCATTTCGAAGAAGGGCCGCCCGTTCGCCGCCTTCCTCGTCCGCCAGCCGGGTGGGAAGATCGGCTTCGAATTCGCGCCGCGCGCCGAGCGCAAGTCCATGCCGAAGAAGGCAGGCACCGAGGGCGAGGTGCCACCGCCTCCCCAAAAGGTGACGCGCGGGAAGGGCGAGCCGGCGAAGGCGACCGCGCGCGAGCCGGCCCCTACGGACGCAGCCGCCGCGCGCAGGCCGGCCGCGAGAGCGAGCGCGACGAAGGCGGCTGCCAAGAAGCCGGCCTCGCGCTCGTCAGCCGTGAAGAAGCGCGCCTGAGGGCCTTAAAGACGCACTGCGCCCGGGTCGGCCGTGCTTCTCGGTCAGCGGGCGCCCGCGGCGGGCCGCGACCGCGGCGTCTGCGAATCGCCGAGGATTCGCGCGCTGCAGCTCGCGAGGAACTCCGCCTGATGCGTATTCGGTGAACGCGGTGCATCGAATACCTGCTCTGCCTGTCCGATGAGGAACGTCGCGTCCTCCCCGTCCTGCACGAACCAGCGTAGCTGCGGCGGATACGCCTGGATCAGCTCGATGTCCTCGCGCATGCGGCCGACGAATTCCGTCTTCGAGATGCCGTTGTCGCGAGCGCGAGCGGCGTTAGCGATGAAGTCGCTGCCCTCCAGGCACTCCTCGTAGGAGGGGCGGTGGGCGAGCGCAACGCTGGGCGCAGCGCCGAGCGCGGCGACGAGGAGCGCCTGGATGACGCGGGCAAATCCGTGTCGGGTCATATGTGCAGGGTCATTATCTGAGCTCGCCGATGCGACGCGCGGCGAAGCTCGACCCGAGCCGGGCAATGCGCGCCGGACCACGCGCGCACGACCGCTGGCTTACCCTTGCGTTCAGACGTCGAGGCGCGCCACGAGGGCGTTCCGCTCGATGAACTCCCGCCGCGGCTCGACCTCGTCGCCCATGAGCTTGGTGAAGATCTCGTCCGCACCGATCGCGTCTTCGATCTGCACCTTGAGCATGCGCCGCGACCTCGGGTCCATGGTCGTCTCCCAGAGCTGCTCGGGATTCATCTCGCCTAGACCCTTGTAGCGCTGCAGCGTGGCCTTCTCCTCGACCTCGTGCAGAAGCCAGGCCATCGCGTCGCGGAAGCTCGCGATCGGCTGCCGCTGCTCCCCGCGCACGATCGTGGCGCCCTCGCCGACGAGTCCCTGCACGAGCTTCGCGGTCTCGAGGATCTGCGCGTAGTCGCCGGACCGCAGGAACTCGTCGTCGAGCACCGTGCGTCGCGTCGCGCCGTGACGCACCCGGGTAATGACGATGCGCCAGCGTCCTTCGACCGTCTGCTCCTCGGCGATCTGGGTGTCGCCGTTGCCGAGCGCCTTGCGCAGGTCCTCGGCCGCCGCCCGCGTTGCCGCCTCGCTCGAGAAGTCGAGGCGGATGCCGTTCAGCAGCGCGTGCAGAGCGCGCTCGTCGAAGTTCTTGGCCAACCGCTTGATCACCGCTTCCGACACCAGGTAGGACTGCGCGATCTTCGCTAGCGTGTCGCCCTGAATCGGTCCCGCACCGCTGCCCCCGTCGAGCATGGCGCCGTTGAGCGCCGCGCCGAGCATGTACTGCTCGCGCTCGTGGTCGTCCTTGAGGTAGCGCTCGTCCTTGCCGAGCTTCACCTTGTAGAGCGGCGGCTGGGCGATGTAGACGTAGCCGCGCTCGATCAGCTCCGGCATCTGCCGGTAAAAGAGCGTGAGGAGCAGGGTGCGGATGTGCGCGCCGTCGACGTCCGCGTCCGTCATGATGATGATGCGGTGGTAGCGCAACTTCTCGACGTTGAACTCGTCCTTGCCGATACCGCAACTGAGCGTGGTGATGAGCGTAGCGATCTCCGCCGAGGAGAGCAGCTTGTCGAAGCGCGCGCGCTCGACGTTGAGGATCTTGCCCTTGAGCGGCAGGATCGCCTGGAACTTGCGGTCGCGGCCCTGCTTCGCCGAGCCTCCTGCGGAGTCGCCCTCGACCAGGTAGAGCTCGGAGAGCGCCGGATTCTTCTCCTGGCAGTCAGCGAGCTTGGCCGAGAGGCCAAAGGAGTCGAGCACGCCCTTGCGCCGCGTCAGCTCACGCGCCTTGCGCGCCGCTTCTCTTGCACGCGCGGCGTCGACGATCTTCGAGGTGATGATCTTCGCGTCGCTCGGCCGCTCCTGCAGGAACTCCCAGAGCTTTTCCGCGACGATCTCGGCAACCGCCGGCTGCACCTCGGAGGAGACGAGCTTGTCCTTCGTCTGCGAGGAGAACTTGGGCTCGGGCACCTTCACCGACAACACGCAGGCGAGGCCTTCGCGCATGTCGTCGCCCTCGGGGTCGACCTTGGCCTTCTTCGCGATCTCGTTCGCCTCGATGTAGCGCTTGAGCGTGCGGGTCATCGCCGTGCGCAGACCCGCGAGGTGGGTGCCGCCGTCGCGCTGCGGGATGTTGTTGGTGAAGCAGAGGGTCGACTCCTGAAACGAGTCGTTCCACTGCATCGCCACTTCCACCGAGATACCCTCGCGCGCGCCCGTGGCGTAGAAGACATTGGGGTGCAGCACCGTCTTCGCGCGATTGATGTACTCGACGAATCCCTTCACGCCGCCGGCGAACGCGAAATCCTCCTCCTTCCCGCTGCGCTGGTCGACGAGCCGTATGCTCACGCCGTTGTTGAGGAACGAGAGCTCGCGCAGGCGCTTGGCAAGGATGTCGTAGTGGTACTCGACGTGGCCGAAGGTCTCGGTGGAGGCGAGGAAGTGGACCTCGGTGCCGCGCTTGTCGGTGGACCCCAGCGGCTCGAGCGGTTCGGTACGCTCGCCGCGGCGAAACTCCATGAACCAGGCCTGGCCGTTGCGTCTCACCGTGAGCCGCAGCCAGTCGGAGAGCGCGTTCACCACCGACACGCCGACGCCGTGCAGGCCGCCCGACACCTTGTAAGCGTTCTGGTCGAACTTGCCGCCGGCATGGAGCTCGGTCATCACGATCTCGGCGGTAGAGCGGCCGAGCTCGTCGTCGGGGTGGACCTCGACCGGGATGCCGCGGCCGTTGTCGGTGACGCTGATCGAATTGTCGGTGTGGATGGTGACAACGATCTCGGTGCAGTGGCCGGCTAGCGCCTCGTCGACGGCGTTGTCGACGACCTCGAACACCATATGGTGCAGGCCGGTGCCATCCGAGGTGTCCCCGATGTACATCCCGGGGCGCTTGCGTACGGCGTCCAACCCCTTGAGCATCTTGATGCTCGAGGTCCCGTATTCGTCCTCGGGCGTCGGGGCCGCTGACTTGTTCTCTTCGCTCATGCGTCCTGTTTCTTCCTCGCGGCGGGGCCGCTGCTAGCCGTTCCTCGCTCCGGCGGATGCCGGCAGGCGCGCACGCGCGCATCGGAGTCCTGCGTCAGATGCGCATCGGCATGACGACGTACTTGAAATCAGGGCGACCCGGAAGGGTCACGAGCGCGCTCGATGACGCGTCCCCGAGCGCGCACTCGATCTCCTCGCTCTCGACGTGCGCGAGTACGTCGAGCAGGTAGCCGACATTGAAGCCGATGTCGAGGGACTCACCGCGGTAATCGACCTCGAGCTCCTCCTGCGCTTCCTCCTGCTCGGTGTTCGAGCACGAGACCTTGAGCGAGCCGTCGGAGAGCATCCAGCGCACGCCGCGGAACTTGTCGCTGGTGAGGATCGCTGCGCGAGCGAGCGCCTGCTGCAGCGAGACGCGGCTCACCTTCATCAGCTTCGGATGGTTCTGCGGGACTACCCGGTTGTAGTCGGGGAACTTGCCGTCGACGAGCTTGGAGACGAGCTGGATATCGCCGAAGGCGAACCGCGCCTGGTTCGACGCGAGCATGACCTCGACGGGGTCGTCACCGTCGCCGAGCAGTTTCACCAGCTCGAGCACGGTCTTGCGCGGCAGGATTACCTCCTGCCGGCTGGCGGTGGTGGCGTCGAGCTTGCGCGACGTGAAGGCGAGCCGATGCCCGTCGGTCGCCACCAGACGCAGCTCGCCGCCGTCGACGACGAGCAAGAGGCCGTTCAGGTAGTAGCGGATGTCCTGCTGCGCCATCGCGTACTGCACGAGCCCGAGCAGCCGCTTGAGCGCGCCCTGCGGCATGTGAAAGCCCGAGCCACCGCCTTCTAGAGGCGCCATGCGCGGGAAGTCCTCGGGCGGCAGCGTCTGCAGGTTGAAGCGGCTCTTGCCGCTCTTCACCTGCACGCGCCGGTCCTGGAGCGTGAGCATCACCTCGGCACCCTCGGGCAGTGCGCGCAAGATGTCGAGGAGCTTGCGCGCGCCGACCGTGATGCCCTTCGCGTCGCCCGTCGGCTCGACGGCGAGATGTGCGGCGATCTCGATCTCGATGTCCGTGGCGATGAACGCGAGGCGATCCGCCGAGCGTTGCAGGAGCACGTTCGAGAGAATCGGCAGGGTGTGCCGGCGCTCGATGATGCCCGCCACTGCCTGGAGCGGTCGCAGGAGCGTCTCCCGTGTCGTCTTGAGTAGATTCATTGTTTACGGATGAGACTGATGATGATGATGCGGGCTCGGCCTGGGGATAATATGGCAGATGGCTTGCTGCTCAGGGAGTTGCGGCGCGATGAGCCTGTGGGCAACCTTGTACGGGAAGCGCGCATCGATTGTTGAGCGTTCTGGCGGATCCCGGCGTTCGTCGACTTGTCCACAATCCGCGCTTCGCCCATACCGGACTTACCCACCGACGGCTTCATCACGAGTTCATCCCTTGAGGACCTGCTCGAGCACGTGGAAGTCGCGGTTCAGCTCCGCGTCGCGATCGCGCAATGTCGCGATGGTCCGGCATGCGTGCAGGACCGTCGTGTGATCGCGGTTGCCGAAGGCGTCCCCGATATCAGGCAGGCTGAGCGAGGTCAGCTCTTTCGCGAGCGCCATCGCCATCTGCCGCGGCCGCGCGACGTTGCGCGAGCGCTTCTTCGAGTGCATGTCCGAGACCTTGATCTTGTAGAACTCGGCCACGGTCTTCTGGATGTTCTCGATCGTGATCTGGCGGTTCTGCACCGATAGCAGGTCCTTGAGCGCCTCCTTCGCGCTCTCGAGAGTGATCTCGCGGCCGCTGAAGCGCGCGAAGGCAGCGACGCTCTTCAGCGCGCCCTCGAGCTCGCGGACGTTGGAGCGGATGTGCTTGGCGATGAAGAACGCGACATCCTCGGGCAGCCGCACGCCGGTGGCTTCCGCCTTGCGCAGGATGATCGCGACGCGCATCTCCTGCTCGGGTGGCTCGATCGCCACAGTCAGACCCCAGGAGAAGCGCGACTTCAGACGCTCGTCCAGACCGGCGATGTCGCGCGGGTAGGTGTCCGAGGTGATGATGACCTGTTTGTGCGCCTCGATGAGGGCATTGAAGGCGTAGAAGAACTCCTCCTGCGTGCGGTCCTTGCCGGTGAAGAACTGGATGTCGTCGATGAGGAGCAGGTCGAGCGAGTGGTAGTAGCGCTTGAAGTCGTCGAAGGACTTCTGCTGGTATGCCTTGACGACGTCCGAGATGTACTGCGCTGCGTGCAGGTAACGGGCACGCGCTTCGGGTCGGTGCGCGAGCACGTGGTTGCCTACCGCCTGGATCAGGTGCGTCTTGCCGAGTCCGACGCCGCCATAGATGAAGAGCGGGTTGTACGAAGCGCCCGGGTTCTCCGCCACCTGCATGGCGGCGGCTCGCGCGAGCTGGTTCGCCTTGCCGGCAACGAAGCTGTCGAACGTGAAATCGGCGAGCAGATTCGAGCGCTCGGGCGCCGGGGTGGACTTTGAGCCAGCGTTACGTCCGCCGGGACGTGCGCCGTGAACAGTGCCGGTCGCGACAGAGGTCATCGGGCCGGCGGCCATTTGCGCGATCGCGGGCGCTGTCCGGTTTTCTCTCGCGGGTGTGGCGGCGGGAAGCTCGAGCGACACCCGGATCGGGGTCGGCGAGGCATCCGCGGCAAGACGTTCGATCCGCGTTAGGAAGCGGTCCTTGACCCACTGCAGAACGAAGCGGTTGGGGGCCAGCAGGCGCAGCTCGCCATGCTCGCCCTCGACCGCACGCAGCGGTCGGATCCAGGTAGTAAACTGCTGAGAAGGAAGCTCTTTTTCGAGCCGCTCAAGACAGTTCTGCCAGACCGACTGCATGCGCTTTTGCGTTTCGAGGCGCGCTTCGGTGCAGGCGGCGCGCAGTTGCGAAGTAGCCGGCAAGTCTAGCTGTTTTCGCCAGAGTTATCCACAGGGATGGCGGACTGTTCGTTGACAAGACGCATCTCGCCCGATGTAATAGCGGGTTACTTTCGGCTGCTTCCCTTCAAAACGGACGCCCACTTCTATGAAGCGCACTTATCAGCCATCCAGGGTTCGACGCAAACGCACGCACGGCTTTCTCGTCCGCATGCGTACGCGCGGCGGTCGGGCCGTCATTCGTGCGCGTCGTGCCAAGGGCCGCGCCCGGCTCGCTGTTTGACGCCTCCCCGGACGCTTCGCCGCGCCCAGCGCCTGCGTGGCGCGAGCGTCGCCGCCGCGCTGCGTGAGGGTCGCAAGCGTCGCGGCGCGCGGCTGCGCGTGAGCGCCCGTCCCAACTCGCTCGATCTCGCCCGGATCGCGCTCGTGGTGCCGAAGCGCCACCTGCCGCGTGCCGTCGATCGTAATCGCGCGAAGCGGGTGATCCGCGAGGCGTTCCGGCTCAACCAGTACGCGCTCGCCGGCCTCGACGTCGTCGTCCGGCTCGACACGTCGACGCGCGATCACCCGCTGGCGCACGAGGAAGTGGTCGAGGTGCTGCACGCCGTCCGTCATGCGTAAGCTGCTGGTGCTCGTCGTGCGCGGCTACCAGGTCGCCATCGGTCCGGTGGTCGGCATGCACTGCCGTTTCGCGCCTTCGTGCTCGAGCTATGCCATCGAGGCGATCGAGCGGCACGGGGCGCTGCGCGGCGCATGGCTCGCGGTGCGCCGGGTGGCCCGCTGCCATCCCTTCACCGCCGGCGGCTACGATCCCGTGCCCTGAAGAACGACATTCGCACCTCACGATGGACACCCAACGGCTGATCCTGCTGCTCGTCTTCTCGATGTCTCTCGTGTTCCTGTGGGATGCGTGGCAGCGGCAGTACGCGCCCGCGCCGACACAGGCCAATGCGACGCAGCCGGGAAGCAGTTCGGCGCAGGTGCCGACACCCTCCACGCCGGCCGCGACAACCGCTGCCGCGCCACGCACACCCGGCGCCGATAGCGTTCCGGGGGCCGCCGCCCCGAGCGCGCCGCGCGAGACGGTCAAGGTCACCACCGACCTCGTGAAGGCGGAGATCGACCCGCTGGGGGGCAACCTGGTACGGCTCGAGCTCCTCAACGCCAAGGATCCCGTCGATCCGAGCAAGAACCTGGTGCTGTTCTCGCCCGACCATCGCTACGCGGCGCAGTCGGGCTTCATCGGCGCGGGGCTCCCCAACCACCGCACGCCGTACACCGTCGAAACGACGTCCCACACGCTGCAGGACGGCGAGGACAAGGTGGTCGTGCGCCTGCAGGCGAAGACGCCGGAGGGCCTGACGGCGACCAAGACCTACACGTTCCACCGTGGCAACTACGTCGTCGACGTCGGCCAGGAGCTCGCCAACCCGGGTGCAGATGCGATCGCCACACATGCGTACTACCAGCTCGTCCGCGACGGGAAGCCACCGCCGGGCGACCACTACATGGTGCCGACGTATACCGGCGGCGCCGTCTACACCGACGCGAGCAAGTACCAGAAGGTGGCGTTCTCGGACATCGACAAGGGCAAGGTGTCGTATCCGAAGACCGCCGAGGACGGCTGGATCGGGCTCGTGCAGCACTACTTCGTGAGTGCCTGGTTGCCCAAGGACAAGGAGCCGCGCGAGTACTACACGCGCAAGCTCGACGGCGATGTCTACAGCCTGGGCGTGATCAAGCCGGTGAAGGTGGCGCCGGGGAGCACCGCCGCAGTGAACGTGCCGCTTTACGCCGGTCCCCAGGAGCAGGACAAGCTCGCCGCGCTCGCGCCGGGCCTGAACCTCGTCGTCGACTACGGCTGGCTCACGATCATCGCCGCACCGCTCTTCTGGGTGCTCAAGCTGCTCCACTCCTGGCTCGGCAACTGGGGCCTCGCCATCATCGGCCTCACGGTGCTCATCAAGGCGGTGTTCTACCCGCTGTCCGCGGCGAGCTACAAGTCGATGGCGAAGATGAAGCAGGTCACGCCGCGGCTCATGAAGATCCGCGAGCAGTACGGCGACGATCGCGCCAAGATGAACCAGGCGATGATGGAGCTCTACAAGACCGAGAAGATCAATCCGCTCGGCGGCTGCCTGCCCATCCTGGTGCAGATCCCGGTCTTCATCGCTCTCTATTGGGTGCTGCTCGGGTCGGTCGAGCTGCGCCAGGCGCCGTTCTTCGGTTGGATCAAGGACCTCTCCGCGCCCGACCCACTCTATGTCCTGCCGGCGCTGATGATGCTGTCGATGATCGTGCAGACGAAACTGAATCCGACGCCGCCCGATCCGGTGCAGGCGAAAGTCATGATGATCATGCCGTTCGCGTTCGGCGTGATGTTCTTCTTCTTTCCGGCGGGCTTGGTGCTCTACTGGCTCGTCAACAACATCCTCTCGATCGCGCAGCAGTGGCAGATCACGCGCATGATCGAAGGGCCTCGGCCAGCGACCGCGAAGCAGTGACGCGTTCACGGCGCGGTGGCTGCCGCCTCTGAGCGGCTTTCCGCCGGAAGCGCGAGCCGGAATGGCGGCGGCGGGCACCACCATCGCGGCCATCGCGACTCCCCCGGGGCGGGGCGGGATCGGGGTCGTGCGCGTGTCCGGCACAGCGCTCGCCGCTTTCGCGGAGGCGGTCATCGGCCGCATCCCCGCGCCGCGCGTCGCCACCCGCGCAACGTTTCGCGACGGCGAGGGCCGCCCCATCGACGACGGGCTTGCGCTCTACTTTCCGGCGCCCGCGTCCTATACCGGCGAAGACGTGCTCGAGCTGCAGGGTCACGGGGGACCCGTGGTCGTCGCGATGCTGCTCGGTCGGTGCATCGAGCTCGGCGCGCGCGTTGCCGAGCCGGGCGAGTTCACCAAGCGGGCTTTCCTCAACGGTAAGCTCGACCTCACCCAGGCCGAGGCGGTTGCCGACGTCATCGATGCTGCCAGCGACACCGCTGCGCGCTGCGCGATCCGATCGCTTCGGGGCGAGTTCTCGTCGGCCATTCGCAGCCTCGACGCGGCACTGGTGGAGCTGCGCGCTTTGGTGGAAGCCACGCTCGACTTCCCCGAGGAGGACATCGACCCGCTCGACCGCGCCGACGCGCGCGGACGGTTGGAGGGGCTCGCAGCCGCGCTCGACCGCGCTCTCGCCAGCGCACGTCAGGGCACCCTGCTGCGCACCGGGCTACGAGTCGTGCTCGCCGGCGAGCCCAACGTCGGCAAGTCAAGCCTGCTGAACCGGCTCGCGGGCGCGGAGCGTGCGATCGTCACGCCGATACCCGGCACGACGCGCGACGCGCTGCGCGAGGCAATCCAGATCGAGGGTGTGCCGTTGCACATCATCGACACCGCCGGCCTGCGCGAGCCCGGCGACGAGGTCGAGCGGCTCGGAATCGAACGCACCTGGCGCGAGATCGAGCAGGCCGACGTGGTGCTGCACTTGGTCGATGCGAGTGCCGTGGAGACGATGCTCGATCCCGAGATCCTCGATCGCGTGCCGAGCGGCGTGCACCGTGTGATGGTGCACAACAAGATCGACCTCACCGGCGCCGTCCCGCGGGTGGAGCGCGCGCGCGGGATCGCCCACGTCCACCTCTCGGCGAAGACCGGCGACGGCCTTGCCTCACTGCGCGCGACGCTGCTCGAGCTCGCGGGCTATGCGGGTCGCGAGGAGGACGTGTTCATGGCGCGGGAGCGCCATCTGAGCGCCTTGCGGCGTGCCCGCGACGCGATCGCTGCCGCGGCGGCGCGGTTCGCGCAGACGGAGCTGATGGCCGAGGAACTGCGCCTCGCGCACCTCGAACTGCAGTCGATCACCGGCCAGTTCAGTGCCGACGATCTGCTCGGCGAGATCTTCTCGCGCTTCTGCATCGGCAAGTAGGTGCGGTTCCGGAGAGATCCGGTGCGGTCCAATGTTCTGCTGTAAGTCGTTGTCACACAACGATTTACGTTCCTGAGGCGACCGAAAGCGACCGACAGCAGCCGATCTCGTCTGAGTACACGTATGAGTACACATGGCGGGTATGATGGGTGGAATTCCTCGTGTGTACACAGAGGCCCGCCCATGCCGCTCACCGACACCGCCATCCGCGCGCTCAAGCCCAAGGCCACCCGCTACTCCAAGACGGACGAGCGCGGCCTCGTGCTCGAGGTGTTCCCGACCGGGGGCATGCTCTGGCACTACCGGTACCGCCTGAACGGCAAGCAGGAGCGGGTGACGCTGGGCCGCTACCCGGCGCTGTCGCTCAAGCTCGCGCGTGCCGAGCGCGACAAGCGCGAACTCTGGCCGCGCAAGGCCAGTCGCCCGCGGTCCAGAAGCGGCTCGCGAAGCAGGGGGCGGCACCCGACACCACGGTGGCCGAATTCGGCGAGCGCTTCTTCCGCGACGTGGTGGCCAAGGACCGGCGTGACCTCACGATTCCCCGCCGCTACTTCGACAAGTC
>Ga0114939_10000556_pt1 | contig 31107 bp, 27 predicted proteins | sample AshMeaCrysSpring_FD_87196 | JGI IMG/M metagenome (GOLD analysis project Ga0114939, IMG submission 87196) | Groundwater microbial communities from Big Spring, Nevada to study Microbial Dark Matter (Phase II) - Ash Meadows Crystal Spring | ecosystem: Environmental > Aquatic > Deep subsurface >...
CGACGTCCACCGTCGTGCCGTCGCGGCGCGCGAACGGCGCCGCCCTTGCCCTGCGCAGATCGAGCTTGCGCGGCGGGCAGAGGTCCGACGCGAACTGCATGTCCTCCAGCCGGTCGAGACGCGGCTCCGGCGCCGGGCGGGCGTCGCCGCGGCAGAGCAGACTGCGTCGGAAGTTGCGGTTGACGACAAAGTCCAACTGCTGCTCGCGCTCCACGGGATCGCGAATATCGGCCAACGCCTCGGCCACGGCTTCACCCACGAGCTCCGGATAACGGGTCGAGAGGTCGGCGTCGCAAACGCAGCGCAGGCCCGCGCCGGCAGCCTTCGCAACAAACTCGGCGTAGAGCAGCGCCTGGTTCTCGGGCTCGAGGAATTCGTGCACCAGATAGCCTGCGGGACGCGAGCGCAGCCGCCGAATCTCGGCCAGCAGATAGCGCGCGCTCAAGGCATCGAGCCCGGGCAGCGCGCGCTCCAGGCGGTCGAATAAGCGGCGCATCGCCGCGAGCCGCTCACTCGCGGAGTCCAGGCCACGTGCCACGTGGCAGAGCATGTCGCGCAGCATGCCGCGCATGCGCCAGCCCGGCAGCGTGTTGTAGCTCACGTAGGCGATGCCGTCTGGTTCGAGCACGGCGGCGCAGAGCGCGAGAATTCTCTCCCGCACGGCTTCCGGCACCCACGAGTACACTCCGTGGCAAATCACATAGTCGAAGCGGCCGAGCCGCTCCGGGTCGAGCGCGGCAATGTCGCCCTGTTCGAGGACAACGTTGCCGAGTCCGGCCGCATCGATCAGCGCGTTGCCGTCGGCCACCTGGTTGGCGTAGAGGTCGATCCCGAGAAACCGGCCCTGAGACAGGTAGGCCGCCATGGGCACCAAGTTGCCGCCATCGCCGCAACCGAGCTCGAGCACCCGGCTCGTCCGGTGGTCGGGGGGCGAGAGCCCGAAGAGCCAGCCCAGCGCCTCGAGACGGCCGGGATGGCTCTCCGGAACCGGCAGGCTTTCGTAAGGTACCTCCGCGTAGTCGGTCATGGCTGCGCGGCAAGTTCCCCCTACTTGCCCGCCTTCAGCCGCTGCCAGTACTTCTCATAAATGGGAAGCGCCTCGCCCACGTCCACCTGGAACTCGCCCTTGGCGAGATCCTCCGCCAACGGGTACGCCGTGCGGTTGTTGCGCACCTTCTCGGGCAGAAGCGCGATCGCCGCGAGATTGGGGCTGGTGTAACCCACGTCCTCGGTGATCAGCTTGGCAATTTCCGGACGCAGCAGGAAGTCGATGAATCGGTGCGCTCCCTCCCCATTCGGCGCCTTCTTCGGAATCACCAGGTTGTCCATCCAAAGGGACGGTCCTTCCTTCGGCATCACGAAGCGCAGGTCCTTGATCTCTTTCTGCGCCATGTAGGCCTCGCCGTTCCAGATCATGCCGACGCGCGCCTCGCCCGACAGGTAGGCGTCCTTCGGGGACTCGGCGTTGAACAGCTTCACGTTCGGCATCAGCTCCTTGAGCTTGTGGTAGGCGGCCTCGATCTCGGCCTCGTTGCGCGTGTTGCCGGAGTGGCCGAGCACGCGCAGCGCCATCATGAACACCTCGCGCACGTCGTCGATCAGGAGAAGCTGGCGCTTGAGCTCCGGCTTCCAGAGGTCCGCCCAGCTCGCGAGCTCCGGCGCGCTGCCCTTACGGTCCGGACGGATCGCGATGCCGGTCGAGCCCCAGAGATAGGGAACGCTGTAGACGTTGCCCGGGTCGTAGGGCTGGTCGAGCACCTTCGGGTCGAGGTTCTTCATGTTCGGCAGCTTCGCCTTGTCGAGCTCGGCGAGCAGGCCTTCGCGACGCATGCGATCGACGTAGTAGGTCGAGGGCACGACGATGTCGTAGCCGCCCCCGCCCAGCGTCTTGACCTTTGCGTACATGACCTCGTTGGTGTCGTAAGTCGAGTACTTGACCTTGATGCCCGTCTCCTTGGTGAACCGGGTGAGCACCTCCTTCGGCAGGTAGTCGGCCCAGTTGTAGACGATGATCTGCTCGGCGGCCTGCACGTTCGCGGCCAGCAGGGTCATCAGGGCGAGTAAGAACCGCTTCATCGAAGTCTCCTTGCTTGGGGTATCAGCGGCGTTGCATGAGTCGTTGGGCGAGACCGGCCACCACGAGCGTCAGCACGAACAGTACGGTGCTCAGCGCGTTGATCTCCGGGGTCACCCCCCGGCGCACCATCGAATAGAGCTTGAGCGGCAGCAGCTCGTAGTCCGGCCCCGCCACGAAGGTGGTGATGATGACGTCGTCGAGCGACAGCGTAAACGACAGCAGCCAGCCGGCGGCCAGCGCCGGCGCGGCCATGGGCAGTACCACGCGCAGCACCGTCTGCCACTCGCTCGCGCCGAGGTCCTGAGCCGCCTCGACGAGGAACCGGTCGAAGCCATTGAGCCGGGCCAGCACCGTGACCGTGACGAAGGGCAGGCAGAAGGTGACGTGCGCGAGCAGGACCGTGGTGAAGCCGAGGCCGATGCCGAGGGCCACGAACAGAATGAGCAGCGAGATGCCCATCACGATCTCGGGCGCCATGATCAGCACGAACACGAGCCCTTCCGCGAGGCCCTTGCCGCGGAAGCGGTAACGGTAAAGGGCGAGCGCCGTCAGCGTGCCGACGAGGGTCGCGCAGGTCGCGGCGAGCAGCGCCACCACCGCCGAATTGCCGGCTGCCGCGAGCAGGTCGCCGTCCTCCAGCAGCTTCACGTACCAGTCGGTCGTGAAGCCGCGCCAGCTCAGCGAGGAGCGCGAGTCATTGAAGGAGAAGGCGATCAGCACCGCGATCGGCAGATAGAGCAGGACGTACACCAGCCCCTGGTAGGCCCGGGAGGCGACCTGGATCACGCCGGCCCCCTGGCGTCGAGACGCCGTCGGCTCAGGGCATAGACGCCGATCAATCCGGCCATGAGCAAGGTCACCACCACGCTCGCGGCGGCGCCGAAGGGCCAGTCGCGTGCGGACAGGAACTGGTCGCGGATCAGGTTGCCGATGAGCAGCTCCTTGGCGCCGCCCAGCACGTCGGCGACGTAGAACATGCCGAGCGCGGGCAGGAACACCAGCATGGCGCCGGCGATGATGCCGGGCAGCGTGAGCGGCACGAGCACGCGCCGGAGCACGGCCCAGCTCCCGGCGCCGAGGTCGCGGGCCGCCTCGACGAGCCGCCAGTCCAGCTTCTCCATCGCCGCATAGAGCGGCAAAATCATGAACGGCAGCTCGGTGTAGACGAAGCCGATCAGCACGGCCGTCTCGGTGTAGAGGATCTCGAGCGGCTCGCCGATCAGGCCGAGTCCCAGCAGCGCCTCGTTGAGCAGCCCCTCGGTCTTGATGAGGATCACGATCGCGTAGGTCCGAACGAGGGACGAGGTCCAGAAGGGGATCACCACCAGGGCCAGCAGCGCCGGCCGCCACCGCGGCGGCGCGCGTGCGACGCCGAGCGCGAAGGGATAGGCAACCATCAGGCAGATCAGGGTGGCGATCGCGGCGAGCCGGAAGGACGACCAGAACACGCCCGCGTAGAGCGGATCGAGGAGTCGCGCATAGCTTTCCAGCGAGAAGGCAAACCGGACGAACTCGTCGTCGCCACGCGCCATGAAGCTCACGGCCACGACCATGAGATTCGGCAGCAGCGCAAAGAGCAGCAGCCAGAACCAGGTTCCGGCGACGGCGACGCCGCGGAAGGTGCCGCTCTCAGCCTGCATTGGGCAGCACCACCTCCCAGCCCGGCACCCAGCTCACGTACACCGCCTCGCCCGCGGCAAAGTCGAGCTCCGTGATCGCCGGGTCGTCCTCGTTGAAGAACTGGGTGGTGGCGAGCCGCGTGCCGCTGCTCGCGAGGCGCACCTGCAGGTCCACGGTGCTGCCCTTGTAGATCACCTCGTCGATCGTCGCCGGGAACAGAGTGTCGCGCAGCTCGTCGGTGACCTCGACCTGCCGCCAGATGCGCAGGTCCTCCGGCCGAACGCCGACGAACACCGCGTCGCCCTCGTGCGGGACGGTGCGGATCGCCGTGCCAACGGGCAGGCGCATGCGGTGTCCCTCGAGCGTGACCTCGACGCCGTTGGCGCCGACGTCCCGCACGACCGCGGGCAGGAGGTTGATCTCGCCGACGAAACCGGCGACGAACAGGTTCGCCGGCGTCTCGTAGATGCTGCGCGGCGGGCCGATCTGCTGGATGCGGCCCGCGTCCATGACGACCACGCGGTCGGACATGGACAACGCCTCCTCCTGGTCGTGCGTCACGAAGACGAAGGTGATGCCGAGGCGACGCTGCAACTGCTTGAGCTCGAGCTGCATGGCCTTGCGCAGCTTGTAGTCAAGCGCGGACAGCGGCTCGTCGAGCAACAGCACGCTCGGCCGGTTCACGATCGCGCGGGCGATGGCGACGCGCTGCTGCTGGCCGCCTGAAAGCTGGCTCGGCCGGCGGCGCGCGTAGTCCTCGAGCTGCACCGTGGCGAGGGCGTCCTTGACCTTGCCGTCGAGCGCCTCGCCCTGTTCCCCGGCCAGTCGCGGTCCGAAGGCCACGTTCTCGTAGACCGACAGGTGCGGAAAGAGCGCGTAGGACTGGAAGACCGTGTTGACCTGCCGGCGGTTGGGCGGCAGCGCGGTGACGTCGGCGCCCTCGAGCTTGATGCGGCCTCCCGTGGGCGCCTCGAACCCTGCGATCAGCCGCAGAATGGTGGTCTTGCCGCAGCCCGAGGGGCCCAGCAGGGTCAGAAACTCGCCGCGCTCGATCGCCAGATCGATGCCGTCGAGCACGACCTGCCGCCCGTACGACTTGGTGACCTGCAAGAGCTCGACGACCGGTTCGACCATAGACGCCCCTCCCCCGGGCCGGACGCAAATTTACAGGCTAACGCGATCTGTTGACCGGCCCGTGACCGTCCAGTCCTTGCGTCAGATCAGGCCCGCGGCGGCCGGCGCGCCTACAGCTCGGCCTCCAGCCGTTCGCAGATCGTCCGCAGCACTTTCACCCGCGCGAACCACTTGTCGTTGGCCTCCACCAGGGTCCAGGGGGCGATCGAGGTCGAGGTCCGGTCCACCATGTCGGCCACGGCGTGCTCGTAGGCCTCCCAGCGCTCGCGGTTGCGCCAGTCCTCCTCGGTGATCTTGAAGCGCTTGAACCCGGTCTGCTCGCGCTCCTCGAAGCGCCGCAGCTGCTCTTCCTTGCTGATCTGCAACCAGAACTTGCAGACGATCGCCCCGCTGCCGGCGAGCTGCTCCTCGAACTCGTTGATCTCGTCGTAGGCCCGCATCCAGTCGGCCTCGCTGCAGTAGCCCTCGACGCGCTCGACCAGGACGCGCCCGTACCAGGTGCGGTCGAAGATCACGATGCCGCTGTGCCCCGGAACATGGCGCCAGAACCGCCAGAGATAGGGCTGGGCACGCTCCTCCTCCGTGGGCGCCGCCACCGGCACGATCTCGTACAGGCGGGCGTCGAGCGCGCCGGTCACGCGGCGGATCGCCCCCCCCTTGCCGGCCGCGTCCGAACCCTCGAACGCGAGGATCAGCGAGCGCTTGCGAAACTTCTTGCTGCGCACCAGTCGCGCAAACCGGCCCTGGTACTTCTCGAGCTGGTCCTTGTACTCGTCGCGCTCGAGCCGCTGCGACAGGTCGAGGCCGCGGACGAGGGCCACATTCTCGCCCCGGGCCGCGACGGGCGCGGCGGTGACCAGCTGCGCGGCTTCGGGCCGGTCAAGGCGAGAACGCACCGCATCGTGCAGCGCACGGCCCACGGCGAGCGTGCGATGCCGGTGGTCGTAACCGTCGATGACTGTCCACGGCGCCTCGCCGGTGCTGGTCTCGCGCAACATCTTCTCCGCCACCTCGAGGAGCTCGTCGTACCGATCGACGAGCACCTCGACCGCCTTGTTGACGCGCCAGCGGGTGTCCGGATCCTTCTGCAGGGCGCGCAAACGCTTGCGCTGCTCGCGCTTCGAGATGTGGAGCCAGAATTTGAGGATCAGCACGCCCTCGTTGTGCAGCATGCGCTCGAGATGGCGGATCTCGTTGATCGAGCGGTCGAGCTCGGCCTCGCTCGTCGCATCGAAGGCGCGCGATACGACCGGCAGCGAGTACCAGGACCCGAAGAAGATGCCGATCTCGCCCTTCGGCGGCAGCGCGCGCCAGAAGCGGTACATCGGCGGCCGCTGGGCCTCCTCGTCGGAGGGCAGGAGGAAACCGTGCGTGTGAACGTGGCGCGGATCGAGCCATTCGTTCAGCGTCTGGATGGTCTCGCTCTTCCCCGCTCCCTCCACGCCGCCAATGATCACCAGCACCGGGAAGCCCTTCGCCGCGAGGAGATCGTACTGCGCGTCCAGGAGCGCCTCGCGCAGCGCCGGCACCTGTGCGTCGTAGTCCGCCTTGCTTACCGCCTGCCGCATCTCGGCCGAATCGAACATCGTTCCTCCCCTCGGGAAACCCGGGCTTCGCCGACGCTCAGCGCTGTGCCACCACGGGTGCGCGATAGCGCTGCTTGATCGCCTGGGCGAGCTGCTGCACCGCCATGGCGTAGTGCGTGCTGTGGTTGTAGCGGGTGATGACGTAGAAATTATGGTGGCCGAGCCAGTACTCGTCGCCGGCGTTGCCGCTCAGGCGCAGCAGGCGCAGGTCTTCCCCGTCGGCTACCTGCCCGGTCGGGCGGATGTCGTGGCTCGCGAGCGTCCCGAGTGAGTAACGGGTCTCGAAGCCCGCATCGAGCACGCGGGCCCGCGCCCCGAGCGCCGAGGCGGGGGTGACAACCGGTTGGCCACGATGCCAGCCGTGCGCGGCGAAGTAGTTGGCCACGCTGCCGACGGCGTCCACCGGCTCCCAGAGGTCCTTGCGGCCGTCGCCGTCGAAGTCCACCGCCCACTTCTGGAAACTGCCGGGCATGAACTGGCCGAGCCCCATCGCCCCGGCGAAGGAGCCCTTGGGCGCCAGCGGGTCGATGCCCTCGGCGCGCGTCATCAAGAGATAGTTCTCGAGCTCGCCGCGGAAGTAGTCCCCCCGGCGGGGATAGTCGAAGGCCAGGGTGGTCAGCGCGTCCAGGATGCGGTGATTGCCGGTGTTGGCCCCGTACATCGTCTCCACCCCGATGATGCCGACGATGTACTCGGCAGGCACGCCGTACCGCTCCTGCGCCCGGGAAAGGGCCGACGCATTCTCGCGCCAGAAGGCCGCGCCCTCGGCAATGTGACGATCGGTGAGGAACTTCGCCCGATAACGCGACCAGGCGCCCGGACGCGGCGGACCCGCTGAGGGGGCCTGCCGATTCATGTACTCGATCGTCCAGTCCTTGCGCTCCGCCTGCGAGAACAGTCCGTTCAGATAGTCCCGCGAAAAGCCGTGCTCCGTGATCATCCGTGCGATGAAGCGATCCAGCTCCGGATAGCCGGCGTAATCGCCGCTCACCACGGGCGCGCGGTAGGCGGCAGCGAGGGCCTCGCCCGCCGCCGGCCGCCGCATCGGCGACACTGGCCGCGGCTTGCGCGTCCCGGCACCGGAGGTCGTGGAGGTTCCCGTCGATGCCGGCCTGGCGCCGGCATCGCTCGCCGCCGGCTGGCTCGCACAGCCGGTAACCAGCACCAGCGCGCCCGCCAGCCCAAGAAAACGCCGCTGCAGCCCTCCCATCCTCTTCCTCCCCCGGCCTGTGATCAGGCGCTCTCGTCATTTCGATGATAGGCAAAGCACGCGCCTTGCTCCACGTCCACGGAATACCGGCCCAGGTCAAGGCCGGCTCGCCTCCGGCGAAATAGGCTCCGCGTCCATGCCGTCCCCGCCTCTCGAACACCGCCGCCTGCGGCCTTCCTCCGTCCTCCTACCGGCCATCCTGGCGCTGAATGCCGGCGTCTCCCTGGCAGCCCCGCCGCTCCAGCTCTTCGTCGACCTGACACCGGCCGGCGGGACACTGCGGCCCCTGCCCGGGACCTATGCCGGTCCCGTCACGATCACCAGGCCGATGATCATCGACGGCGCTGACGCGGTGACGCTCGACGGTGGCGGCGACGGCACGGTGCTGACGATCCGCGCCCCCGGCACGACGGTGCGCGGCATGCGGCTGGTCAATTCTGGCAGCAAGTACGACGGCGTGGACGCTGGCGTGCTCATCGAGGCGGACGAGGTGGTGGTCGAGGATAACCTCGTCGAGGACACGCTGTTCGGCATTCACCTCAAGCAGGCGCATCGCGGCACGGTGCGCCGCAACCGCATCCGTTCGCGGGGCGATGATCCCAACCTGCGCGGCGATGCGATCCGCCTGTGGTACAGCACCGAGAACCGAATCGAGGGCAACGAGATCCGCCGCTCGCGCGACCTGGTGTTCACTAATTCGGCAGACAACGAGGTCGTCGGCAACGACATCCGCGACAGCCGGGTCGGCATGCACTTCGTGTTCTCCCCCGGCAATCTCGTCGAGGACAACCGGCTCAGCGCCAACGAGACCGGGATCATGGTGCTCTACTCCGACGATCTCATCCTGCGCGACAACCACCTGTGGAATGCCCGCCACGCCTCGGGGGCCGCGCTCGCGCTCAAGGAAAGCGTCAACCTGCTGGTGGAAGGCAACGAGATCGTGCACAACGCCGTCGGCATCCAGGCCAATGCGCCCAACCAGCCGGAGCACGTGGTGACGCTGCGGGACAACCGGCTCGCCTTCAACGACGTGGCGATCTATTTCTACGGCGAGAAAGGCGGACACCGGATCGAGGGCAACCGCTTCGAGCGCAACTTCACCGACGTGGCGGTGAGCCATCCCGTGGCCGCGCGCGGGCACCTCTGGCGCGGCAATCACTGGGACACCTACGAAGGCTTCGACCGGGACGGCGACGGCGTCGGCGATTTCCCGCACCAGGTGTTCCTGTACGCCGACCGCATCTGGATGGACCGACCCCTGACGCGCTTCTTCCGCGCCTCGCTGGCGCTGGAGCTGATCGATTTTCTCGAGCGCCTCGCGCCCTTCTCGACCCCCGAGCCCGTCCTGGTCGACCCCTTGCCGCGGGTCGAATGAGCGCGCGCCCTACGCGCTCGGCAGATGCGTGCGCCGCACGAGCAGGACCGCGGCCAGCGGCACGAGCAGACCCACGAGCATCACGGCGATGAGCAGCCAGCCGAGCTCGCTGTAGTCAGCCGGCACCGCGACCGCGCCGGTGGCACGATCGCGGACCTCGCGGGAGACGGTGAAGAGCTGGTTCATGTACTTTGTCCCGAGCTGGCTGAGCGAGAGCGCAAGGTTGGTGAACGAGGCCATCACGGCGAAGAACGTCGCCTTGAGCCCGGCCGGCGCCGAGTTTGCGATCCAGGCCAGCATCGGGATCATCGCAATCTGCCCGAGCGGCGAGGAGAGCGCCGTGTCGACCACCGCGATGAAGCGCGCGTCCACCACGCCGCCGGTGTGCGCCGCGGTCCACTCGTGCAGCCCGTAGTACATCGCGATGGTCGGCAGGCTTAGCAAGGTGCCGACGATCGTGAGGAAGACCACCACGTAGGCGATCGACCGCTCCGCCATAAAGCGGCGAAAGAGGAACATTCCCGCCAGGGTCAGCCCGCTAGCGATCAGCGAGAGCACCGACAGGAAGCGCTGATCGAAGCCCAGCACGTCGATCTGCCACCAACCGGCGCCCGCTCCCGCCGCCGGCGTGGCCCGGTAGACGAAGATGATGATCGCCGTGCCGAGCAGCGTCCGCCGCGCGGCGGGCTCGAGAACGCGCAGCAGTCGCGTCATCAGGAACCCCACGATCGCGAGCGAGCCGGCGAAGATGATCTCCTGGTTGAACGGCACGTCGTTGAGCCCCATCCCGACCGTGAACACGACGAACGCCAGGCTGCCGCCCAGGATCCACCAGTTCGGAGCGACCGCCTCCGGGGCCGGGGCGATGAGCGCGCGGGCCGCTGACCAGGCGTGACCCTGACCGTGGAGCCGCCGGATCGACCGCAGTTTCACCCAGCCGCCGAATGCGACGCCGACGACTGACACCACCGGGATCAGCAGCGCCATCTCGTAGATGCGGCTGTACACCGCGTGCTTGTCTGCGGCCGACATCGTCTCGACCCCGGCGAACAGCAGCACGTTGAGCAGCGCGACGAACACGCCGCCGCCGATGATCGCCACGCGGCCGAGCGTCTGCATGGTCGTGTGCATCAGCCGCTTCTGGGCCGGATCCACGGGCCGGCCGGCCTCGTCCACGTTCGGCACCGCCTCGACCGTCATCGCGTCGGCCACCACGTCCTGCACGACGTAGCCGATCGGCCCGAGCAGGGCGGAAAGCACATACCAGGCCTCGATGGGCAGCACCGCGCGCATGGCGTCGGTATGGGCGAGGAGGCCGAGCATGATGCCGAGGCTCGCGGCGATCAGGCTCGCGCCGAGAACGACCAGCGCCGCCTTCCAGCGCCAGACGAGGTCCACGAGGTGGCCCAGCGGCATCTTGAGGGCCCAGGGAATGCCGGCCCAGAAACCCAGGGCAGCCAGGAACTCGGCCGACAGGCCGAGGTAGTCCTTGACGAAGAAGGTGCCGACGATGTCGGTGAGTCCCGAGATGCCCGCCGCCATGTAGACCATGAGGGGGGGCAGGTAGGACAGGCGCATCTCGCGGCCGAGCTCGAGGACGTTGCGGTCGAGCCAGCGATGCATTGCGGACAGGAAAGCCTTCATGCCGGCCTCGGATCGCGGGGGTGGCCTTTTCTCCCACGGGAGGCGGGCGTGTCAAGGCCGCTGGGCTGCCGGAACCTCCCCCGGCGGCCCCGCCGAGGTCGCAATCGGGGCGTCAGCCCGCCAGCCGGTAGGCCGCGTGCCCCAGCCGCCAGTCGTCGAACACAGTGTCGGCGGCACGGGGGCGCAGCCGCGCCCGCCCATGCGACTCCTTCGCCACCGGGGGATCGCGGTGCAGATTGGCGATAGAGGGCCGAAACGCCGCCCACGCCCTGACGTACTCGTGCGGCGCCTTGCCGAGCGAGGCGAGGTACTCTGAGGTCTCGGCGAGCGACTCCTCCCAGCCCGGGTAGCGCTCGCCCATGGTTTCTATGCGAATCCGGTTGGCCTCCGCCAGTGCCATTTGGTCTTCGGTCATCCCCCTGCCCTCACCCGGTGTCTGAGCTCAGCCGGCCCGCGGGAAGATTCCCCGGCGGGTTATTGGCAAGATAGCACAGCAAATACCGTGTGTTAGGAAGATTTCGAAGAATTTGGCTTAGACAACCTCTGGAACCTGCTAGAGGTCAATGGAATTGGCGGATACAAAAGGCCCCGCGCGGGGGCCTTTTGAACTTGGCGGAGAGGGTGGGATTCGAACCCACGGATCCTCGCGGATCGCCGGTTTTCAAGACCGGTGCCTTAAACCACTCGACCACCTCTCCGGATTGACCATGCTTTTGCCCCGTTGAACCCGGGCCCGACAGAGCTTACCTCAGGGGTTGCAGGGATCGCAGCACGACCCGAGCGCCCGTTGCGGCGCAGCGATCCTCGGGTAAGCTTGCGGAACCCGCCTCGCTCGCCGCGGCCCTAGCCGTGAGCGGGACCCCTCCCAAGCAACGGAGAAACAACAGCATGCAGCGCATAGAAACCTCGGTTGTTCGCTCTGCCGACACCGCGTTGGCGACGAACAAGGTCCTGCGGAACACCTTTACCTTGCTCTCGATGACCCTGCTCTTCAGCGCGGCCGTCGCCGGGCTGTCGATGGCGTTCAACTGGCCGCACCCGGGGCTGGTCATCACGCTGGTGGGCTACTTCGGGCTCTTGTTTCTGACGCACAAGCTAGCCAACTCGGTCTGGGGCCTGGCGGCGGTGTTCGCCCTGACCGGCTTCATGGGCCTGACCCTTGGCCCGATCGTCGGCCACTACCTGACCGCCGTGCCGAACGGTCACCAGCTGGTCATGCTGGCGATGGGCGGCACCGGCGTGATCTTCCTCGGCCTGGCGAGCTATGCGATGGCCAGCCGTAAGGATTTCAGCTTCCTCGGCGGTTTCCTCACTGTCGGCATCTTGGTCGGCTTCGTCGGCAGCCTGATCGCCGTTTTCTTCAGCATCCCCGCCCTGTCGCTGGCCGTGTCGGCGATGTTCGTCCTGCTGATGTCCGGGCTGATCCTCTACCAGGTCAGCGAAATCGTCCGGGGCGGCGAGACAAACTACATCCTCGCGACCGTGACCCTGTTCGTCTCGATCTACAATCTCTTCCTGAGCCTGCTGCAGCTACTCGGCGTCTTCTCCGGCGACGAGTAACCCCTCCAAACTGCGGCAGAAAGCCCCGGGCCGCGAGGCATCGGGGCTTTTTTTGGCTCAGCCGAGGCGCTCGTCGCCCCCCATGTAGGGGCGCAGCGCCTCGGGCACCCGGATGTTGCCATCCTCCTCCTGATAGTTCTCCATGACCGCGACCAGGGTCCTGCCGACCGCGAGACCCGAGCCGTTCAGGGTGTGCGCCAGCTCCGGCTTGCCGGTCGCCGGGTTGCGCCAGCGGGCCTTGAGCCGCCGGGCCTGGAAGTCCTCGAAGTTGGAGCAGGACGAAATCTCCCGGTACTTGCCCTGCCCCGGCAGCCAGACCTCGATGTCGTAGGTCTTGGCCGAGGAGAAACCCATATCGCCGGTGCAGAGGGTCACCACCCGATAAGGCAAGCCAAGCCGCTGCAGGATGGCCTCGGCGTGGCCGGTCAGCTGCTCCAGCGCCTGGTAAGACTCGCCCGGGCGGACGACCTGCACCATCTCCACCTTCTCGAACTGGTGCTGCCGAATCATGCCGCGCGTGTCCTTGCCGTAGGACCCCGCCTCGCTGCGAAAGCACGGGGTCTGAGACACCCAGCGTCGCGGCATGTCGGCGTCCTCGAGAATGAGGTCGCGGACCAGGTTGGTGACCGGCACCTCCGCCGTCGGGATCAGGTACCAGCCGAAGTCGCCGGCGAGACGGAAGAGGTCCGCCTCGAACTTCGGCAACTGGCCGGTGCCGTGCAGGCTGACGGCGTTCACCATGAAGGGTACGTAGACCTCGGTGTAGCCATGCTCCCGCGTGTGGGTATCGAGCATGAACTGGGCGATGGCGCGCTGCAGCCGGGCGAGGGGCCCGTGCAGGGTCACGAAGCGCGCGCCGGTGATCCGGGTCGCCGCCTCGAAGTCCGCCCAGCCCCTCGCAACGCCGAGATCGACGTGGTCCTTCGGCGTGAAAGGGAACGCCGCGGGCTCGCCCCAGCGCCTCTCCTCGCGGTTGTCGTTCTCGTCGCGGCCGTCGGGCACCGAATCGTGGGGGAAGTTGGGGATGCCGAGCGCGATGCCGGCCCACTCGGCCTGGATCGTCTCGAGCTCCGCCTCGGCAGCTCCGAGGTCGTCACCCAGGTGCTTGACGGCGTCGAGCAGCGGCTGGATGTCCCCGCCCGCCGCCTTGGCCTTGCCGATCGCCTTCGACTTGGCGTTGCGCTCGCTCTGCAGATCCTGGGTGCGCACCTGCACCGCCTTGCGCCGCTGTTCGAGGGCCCGCAGGCGCTCGACCTCGAGCACGAAGCCACGGCGCGCGAGACGCCGGGCGGCCTCCTCCAGGTCGGTCCGCAACCAGTGGGGATCCAGCATGCAAGGCTCCTCGAGCGGGGCGGCGCCGGCGGCGCGATGGCGGCGTAGTCTAGCGTGCGGGCCGCGGATCAGAGCGCGGCGGCGTTGAAGGTGTCGCAACTCGAGAGCTTGCCGCTCTCCAGCCCCCGCCGGAACCACCGGGTGCGCTGCGCCGAGCTGCCGTGCGTGAACGCGTCCGGCGTGACGTAGCCCCGCGACTGCTTCTGCAGGCGGTCGTCGCCGATGGCCGAGGCGGCTTTCAGCGCCTCCTCGACGTCCCCGCTCTCGAGGATCTGCCGGCTGCGGTTCGCATGGAAGGCCCACAGGCCGGCGAAACAGTCGGCCTGCAGCTCGAGTCGCACCGACAGGGCGTTCGCCTCGACCTCGTCCGCGCGCTGCCTCGCCGCCTGCACCTTGTCCGAGATGCCGAGCAGGTTCTGGACGTGGTGGCCGATCTCGTGGGCGAGCACGTAGGCCTGCGCGAAGTCGCCCGGCGCGCCGAAACGTTGCCGCAGCTCGTCGTAGAAGGCGAGGTCGATGTAGACGCGCTGGTCGGGCGGACAGTAGAAGGGCCCCATCGCCGCCTGGCCAAAACCGCAGGCCGTCTGGGTCCCGCCGGTGTAAAGCACGAGGGTCGGCTCGACGTAGCGCTTGCCGCTCTGCTCGAACAGCGTCCCCCAGGTGTCCTCGGTGTCGGCGAGGACAACGGACATGAACTGCTTCATCTCGTCCTCGGCCGGCGACGGCTGCCGACGCTCGGTGCTCACCGACGGGCCCTGATCCGGCATCGCCCCGCCCATGCCCTGCAGGAGAACCGTCGGATCGATGCCGAAGTAGGCGGCCGCGAGCACCATCAGGATCAGGCCGATGCCGCCGCCGCGAACGCCCATGCCGCCTGCGCGCATCGGCGTCTCGCCGCGTCGGTCTTCGATGTTTTCGCTACGTCTGCCGGTTTGCCAGCGCATCTGAATCTCCGAATGGGACCCCGGAAGCGCGGGATCCGCCTGTTGCTGCCACCCTGAGGATTGCGCGCGTTATCGAGCCTCGGCCAGCGGGGCGCCTCCCCTCAGGTCGGCGGCTTCCCCTGCCGCGCCTGGGCATCGAGCGCCTCCAGCCGCGCCATCTTCTCCGCGATCTTCGTCTCGAGCCCGCGGTCCACCGGATGATAGTAGCGACGCTCGCCGAGCGCTTCGGGAAAGTAGGTCTCCCCCGCCGCGTAGCCGCCGGGCTCGTCGTGCGCGTAACGGTAGGCGCGGCCGTAGCCGAGCTCCTTCATGAGCCGGGTCGGCGCATTGCGCAGGTGCGCCGGGACCTCGAGCGAGCCCGCGTCGCGCGCGTCCGCCATCGCCGCTCCGAAGGCGGTGTAGACGGCGTTGCTCTTGGCTGCGACCGCGAGGTAGACGATGGCCTGCGCGACCGCGAGCTCGCCCTCGGGACTGCCGAGCCGTTCCTGCACGTCCCAGGCAGCGAGCGCGAGCTCGAGCGCGCGCGGGTCGGCGTTGCCCACGTCCTCCGAAGCCATGCGCACCACGCGGCGAGCAACGTAGAGCGGATCGCAGCCCCCATCCAGCATGCGGCAGAACCAATAGAGCGCAGCATCGGGCGCCGAGCCGCGCACGGACTTGTGCAGCGCCGAGATCTGGTCGTAGAAGGCGTCGCCGCCCTTGTCGAAGCGCCGCACGCGGCCGGACAGCACCTCGTCGAGCGCCGGACGCGGAATGCGGCCGTCCACCGCGAGCTCCGACGCGATCTCGAGCAGGTTGAGCGCGCGCCGCGCGTCGCCATCGGCCGCCTCGGCGATCAGCTCGAGGTCCGGCCGCGTCAGCGCGAGTCGCAGGCCCCCGAGCCCCCGATCGGCATCCGCCAGCGCGCGCTCGAGCACCGCGACGAGGTCGGACACCTCCAGCGCGCGCAGCAGGTAGACGCGGGCGCGCGACAGCAGCGCGCTGTTCAGCTCGAAGGAGGGGTTCTCGGTGGTCGCGCCGATCAGCACCACGGTGCCGTCCTCGACGTGCGGCAGGAGCGCGTCCTGCTGCGACTTGTTGAAGCGGTGCACCTCGTCGATGAACAGCACGGCGCGCCGCCCTTCCCTTTCGCGGATGCCGCGCGCCTCGTCGACGGCCGCGCGGATGTCCTTCACGCCGGACAGTACCGCCGAGAGGCTCAGGAAGGCGGCGTTAGAATGCGCGGCCACGACGCGGGCGAGTGTCGTCTTGCCGGTCCCGGGCGGACCCCAGAGGATCATCGAGTGAAGGCGGTCTGACTCGATGGCCGTGCGCAGCGGCTTACCCGGCGCCAGCAGCTGCTGCTGCCCGGCGATCTCGTCGATCGTCCGCGGCCGCATGCGGTCGGCTAGAGGCCGCAGATCGGGGTCGGGATCGGCCACGGCGGCGCGGTTCAGTGCTCGAACAGTTGCGTGCCCGGCGGCGGCGTGTAGACGAACAGCTTCGGATCCAGGGTCGGGTTGCGACGCAGCTCGCTGAAGCTGAAACGCGTCACCTGGCCGAACTTGTCGGCGAGATCCATGCGGCCGAGGTCGTTGCCCGCAAAGCCGAGCAGGACCTCCACGAACTGCGAGTCGGGATCGCGGGGGATGAGGCGGACCCATTCCATCCCCTGGGCCGCTCCTTCGTCGCTGATCGCGAAGTGGTCCTCGAGACGCAGCTTCTCCGCAAGCAGCAGCGCCGGCGTGCCCTTGAGCGCCTCGGACTGCGCCTTGTGGTAGGCCTGCCTGAGGTCGCCTTCCACCAACCAGACGGTACGGCCGTCGGCAAGGACGATCTGGTCCTTCGGTTCCGCGTACTCCCATCGGAACTTGCCCGGGCGCTGCAGGTAGAAGGTGCCGCGCAGCTCGCGCGTGATCCCCTGGCTGCTGTCGTGCAGCGACTGCTCGAACCGCGCCTGCAGCGACTGGATGCTGCCGAGAAAGGCATCGAGCCGGCCCTTGCCGCCGCCGGCGAGGGCCGGGGCGGCCGCCAAGCAAAGGGTCAGGACGCAAAGCCAGCGGCCGGGCCGCCTGCGCAGACGATTCATCTCAGTCCCCTGGCGGAGGAGGCGCCAGCACCTCGCGGTTGCCGTTCGTCTCCTGCGCGCTGACGATGCCGATGCGCTCCATCTCCTCGATGAGGCGCGCGGCACGGTTATAGCCGATCTTGAGCCGGCGCTGCACGCCGGAAATGGAAGCCCGGCGCGTCTCGGTGACGATCCGAACCGCCTCGTCGAAGAGCGGGTCGGCGCCCTCGGTGTCGCCCGTGCCGCCCGCGAGCTCCGGCGACAGGCCCGGGATGGGCTCCGCCGGCTCCTGCAGGATCTCGTCGAGGTAGTTGGGCGTGCCGCTCTTGCGCAGCCACTCGACGACGCGGTGCACCTCATTGTCGTCGACGAAGGCGCCGTGCGTGCGCATGGGATGACTGCTGCCGGGCGGCAGGTAGAGCATGTCGCCGTGGCCGAGCAACTGCTCCGCGCCCATCTGGTCGAGGATGGTCCGCGAGTCGACGCGCGCCGACACCTGGAAGGCGATGCGCGTCGGGATGTTTGCCTTGATGAGACCCGTAATGACGTCGACCGACGGCCGCTGCGTCGCCAGCACGAGGTGCACGCCGGCCGCGCGGGCCTTCTGGGCGAGCCGGCAGATCAGCTCCTCCACCTTCTTCCCCACCACCATCATCATGTCGGCGAGCTCGTCGATGATGACGACGATGTAGGGCATCGGCTTGAGCAGCGGCGCTTCCTGCGGCCCCTCGGCGAGCGGGTCCGGCTTGAACAGCGGGTCGCGCAGCGGCTGCCCGTCGCGCTCCCCGTCCTGCACCTTGCGGTTGTAGCCTGCGATGTTGCGCACGCCGAGCGAGGCCATGGTGCGGTACCGCCGCTCCATCTCGCCGACGCACCAGCGCAGCGCGTTCGCCGCCTCCTTCATGTCGGTCACGACCGGCGTCAGCAGGTGCGGGATGCCCTCGTAGACCGAGAGCTCCAGCATCTTGGGATCGACCATGATCAGCCGGACCTCGTCGGCCCGGGCCTTGTAGAGAAGGCTCAGAACCATCGCGTTGATCGCGACCGACTTGCCCGAGCCGGTGGTGCCGGCGATGAGCAGGTGCGGCATGCGCGCGAGGTCGGCGACCGCCGGGTTGCCGGCAATGTCCTTGCCCAGCACCAGGGTGAGCGGCGAGCGCGACTGCTCGTAGACCTCCGAGCGCAGCACCTCGCTCAGGAACACGGTCTCGCGCTGCTCGTTCGGGATCTCGATGCCGATGGCGGACTTGCCGGGGATCACCTCCACCACGCGCACGCTCACCTTGGAGAGCGCCCGGGCCAGATCCTTGGCGATCGTCGTCACCTTGCTGACTTTGACCCCCGGGGCGAGCTGCACCTCGAACAGCGTGACGACCGGACCGGGGTGCACGGCCGTGACCTCGGCCTCGACACCGAAGTCCATGAGCTTGATCTCGACGAGTCGGGACAGCGCCTGCAGCGCCTCCTCGGAGTAGCGGTGGCCGGTGACGCGCGGCGGGTCGAGCAGCGACAGCGGCGGCAGCTCGGTGTTCGCTTCGGCCTCGATCAGCGGAATCTGCCGCTCCTTCTCCACGCGCTCGCTCGCCTTTGCCGGCATGGCCTTGGGCTGGATCTTCGGCGGCGGACGGGCCTCGATCTCCTGCTTGACGACCTCCACGGCCTGGGCGCGCTGCTGGCGGATGAGCCGCGCCTCGTGGACCTCGCCGAGCCGGCCGGTAAGCTTCATGAGGCGGCGGAACCCCGCCAACGAAAGCTCGCCGATCCGGTCCATCACCCGGATCCAGGACAGGTCGCTGAACAGCGTCACGCCCCACATCAGCAGAACCAGCAGCAGCAGCGCGGCGCCGGAGCGGCTGAAGGGCGCCGTCAGTTGGGATTCGATGAACTTGCCCAGGATGCCGCCGGAGCCCTCGGGCAGGAAGCCGCCGAGGTTTTTCGAGTGCAGCCGTACCAGCCCGCTGCTCGCCGCCAGGGTCACGATGAAGCCAAGCCAGCGGAAGGCGATCAGGTGGAGGTCGAGGGTGTCGTCCGGCCGGCGCTCCCGAAGGAACATCCAGCCGCTCCAGCCGATCATGACGGGCAACAGATAGGCGGAGTACCCGAACAACGTGAGCAGCAGGCTCGCGAGGTACGCGCCCACGGTGCCTCCGAGGTTCACTGGCACGTCGCGCAGACCCATGTAGGCCCAGCCTGGGTCCTCCGGCGAGTAGGACAGCAGGCCGAACAGCAGGTAGGCCGACACGGCCACGACGAGCAGCAGAATGCCCTCCCGAACCCGGCGGGTGGCGTTCTGGTTTTGCCTGGGGCGACGGGCGACGCTGCCGTTGGTCTTGGCTTGGGCCACGGGTTGATCTCAAAAACCTTGGGGCATTATACGGTTACAAGACATAGCTGGTCTAACGTTGAAGATACGCCGGGCCCGCAGGGTTGGGATAGTATGTCGCGACCTGGAATAGGGGGGCCGCGCTGCCTCGCCGAGGCCTGCCCCGCCCGCTCCCCTGCCGCACTGGAGCCGTGACGCCGATGAGCGACCCGAAGCATTGCCGCCTCCTGATCCTGGGCTCCGGCCCGGCCGGCTATACCGCCGCGGTCTATGCCGCGCGGGCGAACCTGAGCCCCGTCCTGGTCACCGGCCTCGAGCAGGGCGGCCAGCTCATGACGACTACCGAGGTCGACAACTGGCCCGGCGACGATGCCGGCGTGCAGGGCCCCGACCTCATGGAGCGCATGCGCAAGCACGCCGAGCGCTTCGACACCGAGATCGTGTTCGACCACGTCAACAAGGTGGACCTCTCCCGGCGCCCCTTCCTGCTGATCGGCGACGGCGGCAGCTACACCTGCGACGCGCTCATCATCGCGACCGGCGCCTCCGCGCGCTACCTGGGCCTGCCCTCGGAGCAACACTTCCGCGGCAAAGGCGTGTCCGCTTGCGCGACCTGCGACGGCTTCTTCTACCGCAACCAGAAGGTCGCCGTGATCGGTGGCGGCAACACGGCGGTCGAGGAAGCGCTCTACCTTTCCAACATCGCGGCAGAAGTGACGCTGGTGCACCGCCGCGACGCCTTGCGCGCCGAAAAGATCCTGCAGGCGCAACTGCTCGAGAAGTCCCGCACCGGGAACGTGCGCATCGAGTGGAACCACACCCTCGACGAGGTGCTCGGCGACGCCAATGGCGTGACGGGCATGCGCATCCGCAACGTCCAGGACGGCTCGACCAAGGACATCGACCTGCACGGGGTATTCATCGCCATCGGCCACCAGCCCAACACCCAGATCTTCGAGGGCCAGCTCGACATGGCCGGCGGCTACATCACGGTCCACGGCGGCAGCGAGGGCAATGCGACGGCGACCTCGGTGCCCGGCGTGTTCGCCGCCGGCGACGTGATGGACCACGTCTACCGCCAGGCCATCACCTCGGCCGGAACGGGCTGCATGGCGGCCCTCGACGCCGAGAAATACCTGGACACGCTGGCTGCATCCGGCAAGTAGCTGCGCCTGCGGTCCGACAGCAGGGTCTTTGGTCGACAGCTCCCCGCTTAGCCGCTTTCCCCGGGCCCGACCGCGGTTGACCCCGGCCAACAAGGTCCCTAGCGTCCCTGGAGGATGGACTCGACTGCCGCGACCGCTGACCTGCGCATCGTCATCGCCGACGACCTCGGCGGCGTGACCGCTCCGCAGTGGAATGCCTTGGGCGCCGCCCCCTACCCCTTCCTGCGTTACGAGTTCCTGCGCGCCCTCGAGATCGAGGGCTGCGTGGGCGAGCGCTTTGGCTGGCTGCCGCGGCACCTGCTCGCCTATGCGGGCACGCAGCTGGTCGGGGCCGCGCCGCTGTACCTCAAGCTCAACTCCTACGGCGAGTTCGTCTTCGACTGGAGCTGGGCCGATGCCTACCGCCGCGCGGGGCTCGCGTACTACCCGAAGCTCGTCTCCGCCGCGCCCTATACGCCCGCGACCGGCCCGAAGCTGCTGGCGGCGGAAGGCATCGACCGCTCCGCCGTGCGGCGCGCACTGGCCGACGCCGCGCTCGCGCTGGCACAGGACCTCGGGGTCTCGTCGCTGCATTGGCTGTTCGGTCCCGAGGAGGAAACCGAATGGCTCGTCGAGCGCGGCTACCTGCGCCGCACCGGCTGCCAGTTCCATTGGACCAATGCGGGCTGGGCCGACTTCGACCAGTTCCTCGAGGCCTTCAGCGCCGAGAAGCGCAAGAAGGTCAAGCGCGAGCGTCGGCGGGTCGCGGAGCAGGGAATCCGCTTCCGCGTGTTGCGGGGCGACGATGTGAGCGCGGAGGAGTGGCGCTTCTTCCACGCCCTCTACGCCGATACCTTCCACCGCCGCGGTGGCGTGCCCACCTTGTCGCTCGGCTTTTTCGAGCGCATCGCGCAGGCGATGCCCGAAAGCGTCCTGCTCGTGCTGGCCACGAACGGCCAGGAGCCCGTCGCGGCCGCTTTCTCGCTGGTCGGTGCGCAGACCCTGTACGGGCGCCACTGGGGCTGCCGCGACACCTACCACAGCCTGCACTTCGAGGCCTGCTACTACCAGGGCATCGACTACTGCCTCGCAACCGGACTTGCGCGCTTCGAGCCCGGCGCGCAGGGCGAGCACAAGCTGAGCCGCGGCTTCCTGCCGACGCCCACCGGTTCCGCCCACTGGATCGCCGAGCCGCGCTTCGCCGAGGCCATCGCGCGTTTCCTCACGCTGGAAGGCGAGGCCATGCAGGACTACCTTGCGCAGATGGCCGCGCACAGCCCGTACAAGGGGACCGAGACCGGCGCGGCCGCCGCCTGATGCTGTTCCTGCTCGACCCCGCCGCTGACCATGCCTTCCCCGACCCCGCCCTCGCCGAGACGGAGCCTAACGGCCTGCTCGCGGTCGGCGGCGACCTCTCCCCCCGGCGGCTCGTCAACGCCTACCGCGAGGGCATCTTCCCCTGGTATTCCAAAGGGCAACCGATCCTCTGGTGGAGTCCGGACCCACGGCTCGTGCTGCGCCCGCAAGCCTTCCACCTGTCGCGCAGCTTGCGCAAGACACTGCGCTCCGACCGTTTCCAGGTATCGCTGGACGCCGACTTCGGCGCCGTGATTCGTGGCTGCGCGGCGCCCCGGCCGGGCGCGGACGGCACCTGGATCGTGCCCGAGATGATCACGGCCTACGAACGGCTGCACGCGCTCGGCCTCGCCCACTCCGCGGAGGCCTGGCGGGATGGCGAGCTCGCGGGCGGACTCTACGGCGTCGCGTTGGGCCGCGCTTTCTTCGGCGAGTCGATGTTCAGCCAAGCCACCGACGCCTCGAAGGTGGCCTTCGCACACCTGGCCCGCCGGCTTGCGGACTGGGGCTACGCCCTGATCGACTGCCAGGTGCACACGCCGCACCTCGCGAGCCTCGGCGCGGTCACGATGCCCCGCGCCCTCTTCCTCGCCGAGGTGGCGGCGGCGGTGCGCGCGCCCCCCGCGGCCGCGGCCTGGGACCCCATCGAGCGCCTTCCTGCCAGAACGCGGCCTCTTGCGACCGGCGAGGCCGGCTGATGCCCGACGGCGTCACCCTGCGGCTCTTTCGGGGCGGACAGCATCCCTGTCCCTACCTCACCGACCGCGCTGCCGCCTCCATCTTCCTCGATCCGAACGCCGCCATGACGCCGGCGCTCTACGGACGGCTGCTCGACCACGGCTTTCGCCGCAGCGGCGAGCACGTCTACCGGCCGGACTGTCCGCAGTGCGCCGCCTGTCGCGCGGCGCGCCTGCCGGTCGACGCATTCCGGCCCCGACGCGGTCAGCGGCGAACCTGGGCAAAGGCAGGATCCGGGCTGCGCATCGAGCCAAAGAAGGCCGTCTTCCAAACCGAGCACTACGCCCTCTACCGCCGCTACCTCGCGGCACGGCACGCCGACGGCCCGATGGCGGAGGGCGGCCCGGGGGACTACGAGGACTTCCTGACCAGCCGCTGGTGCGAGACGGCCTTTGTCGAGCTGCGGCTCGACGGGCGCCTGCTGGCGGTGGCAGTGACCGACGTCGTGCCGAACGGCCTCTCGGCGGTCTACACCTTCTTCGAGCCGGACGATGCGCGCCTTGGCCCCGGGTCGCTGGCGATCCTTGCGCAGATCGATCTTGCGCGTCGCTGGCGCCTGCCCTGGCTCTACCTCGGCTATTGGATCGGCGCCTGCCCGAAGATGCGTTACAAGACCGACTACCGCCCCGTCGAGCTCCTGATCGGCGGCGAGTGGCATCGTTTCGGCGCGGGGGAGGCAACACCGGCCGAGTGACGGGCGCGGTCGCGGGCCCGTGATATACTCCGCGCCCGTTCGAGGCCACCCCCGGCCAGCGCAGGTTGTTGAATGGCGAAAGAAGACTTCATCGAGATGGAAGGGACGGTCACCGAGACCCTTCCCAACACCATGTTCCGGGTCCAGCTGGAGAACGGGCACGTGGTCACTGCCCACATCTCCGGCAAGATGCGCAAGCACTACATCCGCATCCTGACGGGCGACAAGGTGACGGTGCAGTTGACGCCGTACGACCTGACCAAGGGCCGCATCACCTACCGCGCGAAGTAGCCCGGAATTCGCGGCGCCCGGCATGACCTGCTCGGACACGCCGTGAATACGTCCCTGTAGGCTCGACGGCGGCATCCTTGCCGCTGACGGTCCTCGCAGTTCACGCCGGACACCCCGAAAGCCGGACCCGAAGGCGCATCCTCTAGTGCACCACCCGGCTCTCGTAGTCGAACGCAAGCCGTCCGTCCCGCACCCCGATCCGCACGTGTCCGCCCTCGGCCAGCTGCCCGAACAACAGCTCCTCGGCCAGCGGCTTCTTGATCTCCTCCTGGATGAGCCGGGCCATCGGCCGCGCGCCCATCAACGGGTCGAAGCCGCGCTCGGCGAGCCACTGGCGCGCCTCGGCATCGAGCTCGAGGGTCACGTTCTTGGCGTGCAACTGCCCCTCGAGCTCGAACAGGAACTTGTCCACCACGTGCTGCACCGTCTCGGGCGCGAGCGACTTGAACTGGATGACCGCGTCGAGCCGGTTGCGGAACTCGGGCGAGAACAAGCGCTTGATCGCCTCCATGCCGTCGGTCGAGTGATCCTGGGTGGCGAAGCCGATCGACGGCCGGCTCATCTCCTGCGCGCCGGCGTTCGTGGTCATCACCAGGATCACGTTGCGGAAGTCGGACTTGCGGCCGTTGTTGTCCGTGAGCGCGCCGTGATCCATCACCTGCAGCAGCAGGTTGAACACATCCGGGTGCGCCTTCTCGATCTCGTCGAGCAGCAGCACCGAGTGCGGGTGCTTGGTGATCTCCTCGGTCAGCAGGCCGCCCTGGTCGAAGCCGACGTAGCCCGGCGGTGCGCCGATGAGGCGCGAGACCGTGTGCCGCTCCATGTACTCCGACATGTCGAAACGGATCAGCTCGAGGCCGAGGATGCGGGCGAGCTGGCGGGTGACCTCGGTCTTGCCGACGCCGGTCGGCCCGGCGAACAGGAACGAGCCCACCGGCTTTTCCTCGTGGCCGAGGCCTGATCGGTTCATCCGGATCGCGGCGGCCAGCGCCTCGATCGCCTCGTCCTGGCCGAAAACGACCATCTGCAGGTCGCGCGTGAGCGTCTTGAGCGACTCGGTGTCGGTCGCCGACACGCTGCGCGGCGGGATACGCGCGATCTTCGCGACGATATTCTCGATCTCGGCCACGCCGACCTGCTTCTTGCGGCGCGACGCCGGCATCAGCTGGACATGGGCGCCGGCCTCGTCGATCACGTCGATCGCCTTGTCGGGCAGGTGGCGGTCGTTGATGTACTTGGCGGAGAGCTCGGCGGCGGTGCGCAGCGCCGGCAGCGAGTACTTCACCTTGTGGTGCTCCTCGAAGCGCGACTTGAGCCCCTTGAGGATCTCCACCGTCTCGTCGACGCTCGGCTCGGTGATGTCGATCTTCTGGAAGCGCCGCGCCAGGGCGTGGTCCTTCTCGAAGATGCCGCGGTATTCCTGGTAGGTCGTGGAGCCGATGCAACGCAACTCGCCCGAGGCGAGCGCCGGCTTGATCAGGTTCGAGGCGTCCATCACGCCGCCGGAGGCCGAACCGGCCCCGATCACCGTGTGGATCTCGTCAATGAAGAGGATTGCGCTCGGATCCTTGCGAAGTTGGGCGAGCACGCCCTTCAGACGCTTCTCGAAGTCGCCACGGTACTTGGTGCCAGCGACCAGGCCGCCGAGGTCGAGGGCGTAGAGGGTGCAGCCGGACAGCACTTCCGGCACCTCGCCATCGACGATCTTCTTGGCCAGCCCCTCAGCGATTGCCGTCTTGCCGACGCCCGCTTCCCCCACCAGCAGCGGGTTGTTCTTGCGCCGCCGGCACAGAATCTGGACGGTGCGCTCCAGCTCGAGCTTGCGGCCGATGAGCGGATCGATACGCCCCTGGCGGGCGCGCTCGTTCAGGTTGGCGGCGAACTGCTCCAGCGGCGAGGCCTGCGACTCGCCGCCCTCCTCGCCTTGGCCGGCCGATGGGGCGGAGCCGGCGGAGGGATCCTTGCCAATCTCCTTAGGCAGACCGTGGCTGATGAAATTGACGACATCGAGTCGCGTGACTTCCTGCTGCTCGAGCAGAAAGGCGGCGTGCGAGTCCTGCTCGCTGAAGATCGCCACCAGAACGTTGGCGCCGGTGACCTCCTTTCGTCCGGCGGACTGGACGTGGAACACCGCGCGCTGAAGAACGCGCTGGAAGCCCAGCGTCGGCTGGGTGTCGCGCTTGTCCTTGGCCGGCAGCACGGGGGTCGTCTCGTCCAGGAAGGACTGCAGTTCGCGGCGCAGCCGCTCGAGGTCCGCCCCGCAGGCGCGCAACACCTCGAGCGCCGCCGGATTGTCGAGCAGCGCCAGCAGGAGGTGCTCCACGCTCATGAATTCGTGGCGCTGATCCCGGGCGCGCTTGAACGCCTGATTGAGGGTGAACTCCAGCTCTTTGCTCAGCATCGCCCTTCGCCTCCTCGATCTCGCGCTCCGCCGCTCAGGCCTCCTCCAAGGTGCAGAGTAGCGGGTGCTGGTGGCTGCGCGAGAACTCGTTCACCTGCGCTACCTTGGTCTCCGCCACGTCCCGCGCAAAAACGCCGCAGACCCCCATGCCGCGGGTGTGGACGTGGAGCATCACCTGCGTCGCGCGCACCCGGTCCATCCGGAAGAACCGCTCCAGCACCTGAACGACGAACTCCATCGGGGTGTAGTCGTCGTTCAGCAGCAGCACCTTGTACAACGGTGGTTTCCTGAGCTTGGGTCGCGCCTCTTCGATCTCAAGGGCACCGCCCCCGCGCTGTTCATCTCGGTCTGTCATACGCCTGGATTCTAGCCGAAAGGGATGACCGGAGAGCCTGCACCCGGCGCAGGGGTTCCCGGGGAGCCAAACGCCGGCCGCGGGATCGGCGTCAGGTCGTGTTCTGGAGCTCGATGGAGGAGTTGCAGGCGCCGTCGCGGCGCTGGCGGGCGGCGTCGTTGCGCAGCAGCTCGAGCTGCTGGAGGTAGCGGGCGTTGACGTCGCCCGTCACATAGTCGCCGTCGAACACCGAGGTGTCGAAGCGGTCGACGTTCGTCTTGCCCTTCTTCTGCACCGCCTCGATCAGGTCGGGCAGGTCCTGGTACACGAGGCCGTCGGCGCCGATGATGCGGCAGACCTCGTCCTCGCTGCGGCCGTGGGCGACCAGCTCCTTGGCCGCCGGCATGTCGATGCCGTAGACGTTCGGGTAGCGCACCGGCGGCGCGGCGGAGGCAAAGTAGACCTTCGCCGCCCCGGCGTCGCGCGCCATCTGGACGATCTGCTGCGAGGTGGTGCCGCGGACGATCGAGTCGTCGATCAGCAGCACATTCTTGCCACGGAACTCGACGTCAATGGCGTTGAGCTTCTGCCGGACCGACTTCTTGCGGATCTTCTGGCCGGGCATGATGAAGGTACGGCCGATGTAGCGGTTCTTGATGAAGCCCTCCGAGTAGCGCAGGCCGAGCTCGTTGGCGAAGGAAAGGGCCGCGGTGCGGCTGGTGTCGGGAATCGGTATCACGACGTCGATGTCGTGGTCGCCCCAGGCGCGCGCCACCTTTCGCGCCAGCATGATCCCCATTCGCTGCCGCGCCTTGTGGACGAAGATGTTGTCCATCATCGAGTCCGGCCGCGCGAAGTAGACGTACTCGAAGATGCACGGCGAGCGCACCGGGTGGGCGGCGCACTGCTGCGTGTAAAGCGCGCCTTCCTCGGTGATGAACACCGCCTCGCCCGGGGCGATGTCGCGAACCAGCTCGAAGCCGAGCACGTCGAGCGCGACGCTCTCGGAGGCGATCATGAACTCGGCGCCCTGATCGGTGTCGCGCCGGCCGAACACGATCGGCCGGATGCCGTGCGGATCGCGGAAGCCGATCAGGCCGTAGCCGGGAATCAACGCGACCGCCGCGTAGCCACCGCGGCAGCGCCGGTGAACGCCGGCCACCGCCTTGAACACGTCCTTCTCGTCGATCCGCAGCTTGCCGAGCTCCTGCAGCTCGTGGGCGAAGACGTTCAGCAGGATTTCCGAATCCGACTCGGTGTTTATGTGCCGCAGATCCTCGCGGAACAGGTCCTGCTTGAGCTCGTCCGCGTTCGTCAGGTTGCCGTTGTGCGCGAGCGCGATGCCGTAGGGCGAGTTGACGTAGAACGGCTGGGCCTCGGCCGAGGAGGAACAGCCGGCGGTGGGATAGCGCACGTGCGCGATCCCCATGCGGCCGTGCAGGCCGATCATGTGCTGGCTGTCGAAAACGTCGCGCGCGAGCCCGTTCTCCTTGCGCAGGTACAGCTTGCCGTTGTCGCAGGTGACGATGCCCGCGGCGTCCTGGCCGCGGTGCTGCAGGACGAGCAGCGCGTCGTAGAGCGCCTGGTTGACCTGACCGTGACCGACGACGCCGACGATTCCGCACATGACTCAGCCGCTCTCCCGCACCCGACCGCTCACCGGCACTTGAACTGGGCTTGCACGTCCTTCGGCAGGAAGTCCCGCAGCCAGGCCGCCAGCTCCTCGAAGCGCGGCAAAAGGACCGCTTCGCGCCACCAGGGATCGCTCGGCAACGGCGTGGCGCAGGCCAGCAGCACCAGGACGCCGACCACCAGCGCGCCGCGCGCCAGACCGAAGGCCATGCCCAGCACCCGGTCGGTGCCGCTCAGGCCGGTCTCGTCGATCAGCCGACCGATGAGGTAGTTCACGATCCCGCCGAGAATCAGCGTGACGATGACGAGGAGCCCAAAAGCGGCGCCGAGCTGTATCGACGGGGTGGAGATCCAGCGGGCGAAGGCAGGCGCGAGGTCGGCATGGAAGGCCCAACCGACCCCGAAGGCCAGCACCCAAACCGCAAGGGACAGGGCCTCGCGCACGAAGCCGCGCAGCAGGCTCACCAGCGTCGAGACGAGGATGATGCCGATGATGAAATAATCGACCCAGTTCATCGAGACCGGCAGGCTACCCGCGCGTCAGAGCGTCGCATGTTAGCAGAGCCGCCTATGACCGGCAGTGCCGTCAGGGCCACGGGCGAACGAAGGGCTTGGCGTCGCCGGGCGCCGCAGAACGCACCTTCGGCAGCAGCGCGTCGGCCTGCCGGCGCTCCTCCTCCGGCCCGACGGCCACGCGGAAGGCCGGTGACTGACCTCCCAGATTCTCGACGAAGGCGTCCAGGCCCCGCCCTTTGAGCGCGCTCGCCACCGCCGCTGCCTTTTCGCGCGTCGGGTAGTTGCCGACCTGAACCACCCAGTGGCTGATCTTCGGCGGCGGGGTTGCCTTGACCGCCGGCGCAGGCGCCGGCACGGGCGGCGGGGTCGCCTTGGCCACCGGCGCAGGCAGGAGCGCGGGTTTTTCCTTCGGCTTTTCCCTGTCCTTGTCGACCGAGTCCGTCGCCTTGGGGCGGGACGCGGTCACTGCCGGCCTGACTTCCTCGACCGATTTGGCGTCCTCCAGCGGCTTCGGCTCCTCCACCGGGAGGGGCTCGTCTGCCAGGGGCGGGGGCGGTTGCGGCGATTCGGGCTGTGCCGCATCGGTGGGAACGCTAACCTCCTCCTTGAGGATCTGGGACTTGAAGGTCAGGTCCGGGCGCGGGGGGATGTTCGTTCCCTGCACCGGCGGCGCGGGAACGGGATCCTCCTCGACCAGCATCGGCACGAAGATGACCGCCAGCGAGACCAGCACGGCCGCTCCGATGAGTCTGCGCTTGAGCCTGTCGTCCACTCGATGGTCCCGTCGGAAGGAGGCGCGATTATAGCAGCGGGCCCTCTGCGGCCCGGGCGAGCGGCAGCAGCGCGGCCACCGTGTAGAACGACCCGAAGGCGAGCACCCGGTCGCCGGGCCGGGCCTGCGCGTGCGCAGCGCGCCAGGCCTCCGCCAGCGTGCCGAAACCATGGCGTGGCGCTGCAGGCGCCGCGACGCCGAGGCGATCCGCAAGCGCTGCCGCGCTTGCGCCGCGCGGCACCGGTAGCGGTGCGTAATACCAGGCCGCAATCTCGGGAGCGAGCGCGGACGCCACGGCGGCGATGTCCTTGTCCGCGAGCATTGAGAACACCGCGAGCGTGCGCCCCTGCCCCGCCGCGAAGCGGCGCAGGTTGTCCCCGAGGGCGCGCGCCGCCTGGGGGTTGTGGGCGACGTCGAGGATCGCCGTCACCGGGCCGGGAAATACCTGGAAGCGCCCTGCCGGCTGCGCGGCGAGCAGACCCTCTCGCACCGCCGCATTGCCGACCGGCAGGCGCGCCGACACGGTCTCGAGGGTCGCCAGGACCGCCGTGGCATTCGCGAGCTGGAACGTCCCGCGCAGCGCGGGGAGCGGCAGGCCGGCGCGCCGCCGCGCGCCGCCGCTGCGGTAGTCCCAATCTGCGGACCGCACCTCGGCCTCGAAGTCCCGCCCGGCGAGGCGCAGGTCCGCACCGATCGTCGCGGCATGCGCCAGCAGGCTCGCCGGTGGATCCTCCCCGCCGTAAATGGCCGGCCGGCCCGAACGGAAGATGCCCGCCTTCTCGCGGCCGATCGCCTCGCGATCCGGCCCCAGCCAGTCCTGGTGGTCGAGGTCGACGGTGGTCACGAGCGCCGCGTCCGGGTCGATCACGTTCACCGCGTCGAGTCGGCCGCCGAGCCCGACCTCGAGCACGATTGCGTCGAGACCCGCCCGCGCGAACAGCCACAGCGCGGCGAGCGTGCCGTGCTCGAAGTAGGTGAGCGGAATCGCGCCGCGCGCGGCCTCGACGGCGCCGAAGGCCTCGCCCAGCGCCGCGTCCGTGGCCTCGACACCGTCGAGGCGGACGCGCTCGTTGTAGCGCAGCAGGTGCGGCGAGGCGTAGGCGCCGACGCGGTAGCCGGCGGCGCGCAGGATCGCCTCGAGCAGGGCGACGCAGGAGCCCTTGCCGTTGGTGCCGCCGACGGTCAGCACGACGGCCTCGAGCACGAGGCCAAGGCGGTCGCGCACGGCCGCCACGCGCTCGAGCCCGAGGGCGATCTCGCGCGGGTGCCCCTGCGCAATGTGCTCGAGCCAGTCGTCCAGCGTGCGCGGCGGACCGGCTTCGCCTCCCGTGCCCGGCACGGTCAGGGGCGCGGCCGGTGCGTCAGGAGGGTCAGGAGGTTGGCGACACGGTCGCGCAGGTCGCGCCGGTCGACGATCATGTCGAGCGTGCCGTGCTCGAGCAGGAACTCGCTGCGCTGAAAGCCCTCCGGGAGCTTTTCGCGCACGGTCTGCTCGATGACGCGCGGGCCGGCGAAGCCGATGAGCGCGCCCGGCTCGCCGATGTTCACGTCCCCCAGCATCGCCAGGCTCGCGGACACGCCGCCCATCGTCGGGTCGGTCATCACCGAGACGAAGGGAATGCCGCGCCGGGCGAGCTTGCCGAGGGCCGCGCTGGTCTTCGCCATCTGCATCAGCGAGAACAGCGACTCCTGCATGCGCGCGCCGCCGGAGGCCGAGAAGCAGATCATCGGGAGGTTGCGCTCGAGCGCGCAGTTGGCGCCGCGGACGAAGCGCTCCCCCACCACCGAGCCCATCGAGCCGCCCATGAAGTTGAACTCGAAGGCCGCGGCGACCAGGTCGATGCCCTTGAGCTGGCCGCGGACGACGACCAGCGCATCGGTCTCGTCGGTCTCTTTCTGCGCGGCGCTCAGGCGGTCCTTGTAGCGCTTGCTGTCCTTGAACTTCAGCGGATCGACGGGTTGCAGCCCCGCGCCGATCTCCTCGCGCGGCTCCGGGTCGAGGAAGAGGTCCAGCCGCCTTCGCGCGCCCACCCGATTGTGGAAGCCGCACTTGGGGCAGACCTCGAGGTTCCGCTCCATCTCGGCCCGGTAGAGGATCGCGCCGCAGCCCGGACACTTGGTCCACAGCCCCTCGGGGACGGCCTTCTTCGTGCCGCCCTCCGTGCGGATGCGGCGCGGCATGAGTTTCTCGAACCAGCTCATCTCCCGCCCTCCGCGCCCGCGGCGTCCAGCGCCCTGCGCATCGTTGCCATCAGCTCCTGCAGGCGCTGCGCGGCGCCGCCATCGACACGATCTACCTGGTCGCGCCCACGAGCGGGCCGGACCGCATCGCCCGCATCTGCGCGGCGGCGAGCGGTTTCGTCTATTACGTGTCGC
>Ga0114939_10000557_pt1 | contig 31105 bp, 23 predicted proteins | sample AshMeaCrysSpring_FD_87196 | JGI IMG/M metagenome (GOLD analysis project Ga0114939, IMG submission 87196) | Groundwater microbial communities from Big Spring, Nevada to study Microbial Dark Matter (Phase II) - Ash Meadows Crystal Spring | ecosystem: Environmental > Aquatic > Deep subsurface >...
GCTCATTAGCTCATTAGCTCATTAGCTCATTGGCTCATTAACTCATTGGCTAAATTTAAACAGGAGCGAAAAGTAAAACATTTCAATCAGCCAATGCGCTAATCAGCAAATGAGTGAATTAAAAAAAGCCGCCCGGTTTCCCGGAGCGGCCTTTTCGTTTATGACCCTTTATCTCAAACTAATAGTTCACAAACTGTGTCAGGCTTCGGGCCAATGTGCCCGTGGTGCTGGTGTAGTTGCCCCTGAACACAATCGTATAACTTCTTTTCTGGGTTGGATTGAAATTGTTCAGCTGTGCGAGGTTGGTGGTGGTTCCCGCGGTGCGCACAAACAGGGTATCCGCCAGTCCGCTTTGGTAAGGGATGTAGTCTGATACCCTTTCCGTTGGAATATTGGTGAATATATTCTGATTCAATTTAATGGAATAGATATCCACATTAGGTACGGCCACCCGGTTGTATACCAGGTTTGCAAAACGGAGTCGGGAAGTGGTATCTGCAGGTTGTGTGATCACATCTTTCACCACCAGGTATTTGGGGTTGGTAATGGTGTCATAGGTCAGGATCATGTAATTGGATCCCGCATCGAATGTGGTGGTAAAAGTGATCGGTTTCTGGGTGGTGGTAACCAGCGTATCCTTGATCAGAACGTTTCTTGTGCCGGCGTCAATGGCAGCCGCATAGGAAACCTGCGGGAAAAGGGGTGCTGTAGTAAAAATCAGTCCGGCACCAGTCAATGGTACATTATCCAGGTAGACATAATTGCGCGTGGAGTTTACCGTTGAGTTATAGACTTTCAGGAAAGCCTTATCACTGAAGTCCCTGTTTTCCGGTTGATAGATCTCCGGTTCTTTATTGCAGGAGAACAGGAGGGCAAACAGTCCCAGAGCAAATGCAGGGATCAGCATGTTAATCATTTTTTTCATGAATCTCGTTTTAAAGGGTCCTTATTGTTGGGTGAACCACATTTCCTTCGTGTGGTAATCCAGTTCTAGGGCACCAATCCTTTTCAATTCATCTACATTGTAGAGATACTCTGAATTGTACCTTGGGCGAGCGCGGTAGGTCAGTTTACCATTATTATTGATGTAGAGATCAATGCCGGAAGGTGGAACGAAGTCTGAGTATACCTGGCCCGTGCCACTTGGATCTGCATCTGTGTAATGGTAGCGACGCATATCGGTCCACGTTTCATGGAGCCCATGTCCATAGAGCGCGATATATTTCTGCAACATGATATGGGATAGCGTCAGATTGGAAGCGGTGGGTACAACGGTGGAATTGGCCAGGAAGGCTGCTTTGATGGCGGGGGTAATCTGGCGGGCTGCTGGTACACCGGCATTATAGTCGCTCACCAGCAGGTCGAAGTTCAGGCTGATGCCATCCCGGTAAGCGTTCAGTGCATCTGCGCGGAGCCCTTTCTTGAAATAGGCTTCCGCCAGCATGAACTTGATTTCGCTGGCCGTGATGACGGGGAATGGCGCTGCATTCTTGAAAATATAGCGGGCATTTGCGTCTGTGGTAGGCGGTACTGCGGTGGCAAATGTGCCGCCCCAGAAATTCTGGGGTTGATCTGCCACTGGCAGTCCGCTTGCTCCCTTGTTTGGATTGATCCCCCGGATGGTGCCATTGGTGTTTTCGCGCAGGAGGTACCAGGCCCTGGGATCCGTCACACCATTGAAACGGGCATTGAGTCCATTGACGAGGTTGGCAATATACGCACCTTGCCGAAGTGTACCCACATTGTTTCTCAGTGGACCGTAGAAATTTGCCGAGCCGGCAATGCCTGTATTGGCGAATTTGGCCGTAGCGTTGTCCGCATTGGTCAGGATCGCGGCATTTGCATACTTGATGACAGAGTCTGCGCTGTAGTTTGCTTTATTGGACAGGTGGTGAAAAGAACGCGCCAGGACCGCGTTGGCGAACTTTTTCCACTTGGTAACATTTCCGTTATAGAAGTAGGCATCGCCTTTGGCCAGGTTTGCCTGGCTGACATTGCCGTCCGTACGGTTGAGGTAATCCAGGGCCAGCCGGGCGATGGCACGGGCGGTGTCAAACATTTCCGGTTGATCGTTGTATTTAAAAACCAGTTGATCCGTCCGGAAAGCTTCGGTCATGATCGCTTCTCCATAAGACTCTGTCAACATCAGCCAGGACCAGGCACGGATGGCATATCCCACACCTACATAATCCCATTTTTCCTCTTCGATGCCCCATTGAATCATTTTATTCAGGTTCTGTCCCATGCCATAATAATGCATGGCCCATACGGAACCAAGGATATCACTGGCACCGGTGGCTCCACCCATTTGGTCAAACTGGTTGCCAGCGGAGTTGGTGGCCCAGAATTGAACATACCTGCCAATATACAGTCCGTCATTTGCGGTTCCATACGCGGAGCCGGCCGCAGACGCACTGCCTACAAAGTTTCCGATGATACCCGGCAGCAGTGTTTCCACCGGTACGCGAACCGAAGCGTTTGGATTGGTGAATGCTTCGTCAATCTGTTTCTTGCAGCTGTTTCCCAGGACAAGCAGGGCTAGCAGCAGCAAGGGGATGAATCTTGTATGTTTCATAACACGTTCTTTTGCGTTTAGAATGATGCCCTGATGCCAAAGTTTACACTGATGGGGGTGGGCAGGGTTCCGTAGTCAAAACCATAGGCGCCCACACCACGCGTACCTGCCGTATTCCCGTTCACAGCCGGGTCAGCGCCGGTGTAATTGGTTATCAGGATCAGGTCATTGCCGGTGAAGAAAATTTCGAGCGACTTCAGACCATCCCAATAGCGGAAAGGCTTTCCGGGGAATATATAGCTCAGGGTAATATCGCGGAGTCTTGCCCAGTTAACATCCCGCTCGATGAATGCTTCTTCCGGCATGGCCGTGGAAGTGTAGTAAGCATCATTATAATAAGGAATGACCGAAATGGTATTTGGGGTAGGCGTGGCCGTGTTTTCCTTGCCATCGCGCAAGACGCCTTCGATCACCCTGGGTTCCAGGCGGTCTGCCGTAATCTTGCTTCTGCCTGCGCCGGTGAGGAACATATGGGTACCATTGAAAATATCTCCGCCCACTTTGAAATCCCAGAGGAATGTGAGCCTCCAGTTTTTGTAACGAAAATTATTCTGGAAGCCGAGGGTGAAATCGGGATTCCGATCACCCCTTACCCGGAAGATCTGTTCCACCACAGGCAATCCATTGACCGGGTTGATCAGGATTTTCCCTTCGTTATTCCGGAGGTATCCGTAGGAAGTGATGGAAGTGGTAGGGCCGTTGAGGGTGATTCCACCGCGTGCATTGTTGTAGAGCCAGGTATCGGAGATATAAAATTCCGCCACGCTTGGGGGCATCTTGATGACCTTATTCCACATTTTGTTGAAGTTCATACGCAGGTTCCAGCCAAAATTCTTACGGTTGATTGCGGTGGCGTCCAATGCAATTTCTACACCGGTGTTGCGGGTGCTGGCTGCATTCTGCGTATTCAGTACGTAGCCGGTACCGTAAGACAACCTGAAATTCTCAATGATCTGATCCTTGTTCAGGGTATTGTAATAGGTAGCGTCCAGGCCAACCCGGTTTCCGAAAAGGCGGAACTCCGTACCCACTTCATAGGTCTGTTGGCGTTCCGGGCGCAGGTCAGGATTCGCGTTGGTAAATCCATAAGAAAAACCATTGCCTGATGCCAGGTTGTTGACAAAAACGGATTGGGTGGAATAGGGCGAATTCAGCCGCGCCGTGGCTGCCAGGGAAGTCCGCAGTTTCCAGTAAGTGATGAAATTCCCGGATTTCACAAACGGCAGCAGGTCACTCATGATCAAACTGAGGCTTCCGCCCGGGTAATTATAGTCCCGGTTTTTCTCGGGCAGGGTGGAGGCAGATTCAAAGCGATGGGTATAACTCAGGAAAACCCGGTTCTTCCAGTTAACGGCAAACTCGCCAAAATAGGCAAGTTGGCGCAGGATCTGTTTATTGTATTCTCCAAAATTATTGCGGAGCAGTCTTACCCGGGTAGAGGGGTCCGTATTGGAACTGTCATTTCTTTTGGGATCTGCCAGCTTGTTACCGGTGACGGCAAACATCCGGGTCTCGTAGTCCTGCCACATGGTTCCAATCATCAGTCGGAAATTGAAATCCCCCGCTTTTTTCCGCGCTGTTCCGGTGATGGTGTGGTTATACCCTGCATACCTGCGATAGTAGTTATCCTGGGAGCCCTGCAGCGCCTGGGAGATGAAGAACGATTGAGGGTGGTACACGGTATAGCCGTCCGTCTTGTACGTATCGTATCCAAAGCGACCGTTGAAGGAGAGCCATTCAAAGGGTCTCAGGTTGATGCCCAGGGAAGCCGTCACCCGGTCTGTTACGTCCCTGCTCTGGTTATTGTATACGCTGAAGAAGGGATTGTCATAATCCGCATTTGGATTGGCGTTGAACAGCGGGATCTTGTTGCCCGATTCATCCTGGTAGTCCAGGATGGAATTTTCGTTTGGCCATACCAGTAAGCTCAGCATGTAACCACCTGCACTCCTGAGTACTTTATCATTCTCACTCCTGATGTAGGCGATAGATGGGATGATATCGATCTTTTTGCCAATAGTGGTGGTATTGGAAATCCGGAGGTTGTACCTGCGGAAATCATTTTGGGGAACCACGCCTTCCTGGTCGAAAATCGAGCCTGACACGCGGAAAATGGAGTTCTTCACGCCAAAGTCGACACCCAGGTTATGCGTTTGGGAAAATCCCGTGCGGAAAAACACATCCGTGTTATTGAACAGTTTTGTGCCTTCGGGGTAAGCTGGTCCGAAGTAGCGATAGATCGCAGAAGGGACTCCATTGGTTCCGTTGGTATATGCCTCGTAGGTTTCCGGAAAGCGGGTGACTTCCTGTATCCGGAAGGCATTATCATACTGGATGGCGAGTTTATTGCTTTTGGCCTTCCGGGTCGTGATGATAATGGCGCCGGAACTGGCCTGGCTGCCATAGAGGGCGGTGGCTTCAGGCCCCTTGAGCACCGTCACGGATTCAATATCGGAAGGGTTGATATCCGCGATGCGGTTGGTATAGTCATTGTTCCGGTTGGGGCGATCGGACGCAAGTCCGATGCCTCTGCCGCCGTCCGATGTTTCATCCAGGGTCTGGTTGTCCACGATAACACCATCCACCACAAAGAGTGGCTGATTGCTGAGGGAAAGGGAATTGAACCCCCTCAGCACAACGGAAGAAGACGCGCCCGCTGTGCCACCTGTAGGGTTGATGGTAACTCCGGCAACGCGGCCCGCCAGACCGTTCACAAAGTTCTCTCGCTGTGTTTCACGCAATTCTTCACCGTTGACGCGTTGAACGGAATAGCCCAGCTCTCTTGGGTTACGCTTAATATCCAGGGCGGTGACTACAACTTCCTGGAGTTGTGCGTCACTAGCCGTAAGTGTGATCCTCGGATTCAGGTTTTCAGACACCGTGAATTCGCGGGTTCCGAAACCAACGGAGGTGAAGATCAGCACTTCGCCGGGTGCCGCCTGGATGGTGAAATTTCCTCTGGAGTCCGTCTGTGTGGCACGCGCAGTCCCCTTGACAGTCACGGTTGCATTGGGCACGGGATCAAATCCGCCGGACACCACCGTACCTTTCACGGACCGCATCTGAGCCTGTGTCAGGATCGAACAAAGGACCATGCAGGCTGTCAGCAGCAGGTACAATTTTTTTCTCATACTTTTTGTTTTGGTCTAAAATGAAACTTTCTTTTTTGTTGGCCCGGGTCAGATGACCTCAATGCCGGCATCCTTATAGGGTTGCAACCGGGGATCATTGGGATTGGATTCTGTGATCAGGATATCAATATCTTCCAGCGTACAGATTTGTATCGGTTGACAGGTATTTGTTTTTTCAAGGATAGAGACGCAAATCACGTTCTCTGCGGATTCGATCATGGCTTTCTTAATCTGAACCACATCCCAGTCGCTGTCCGTCACCCCATGTTTGACATCGATGGCATTGATGCCAAGGATGCAGAGGTCTGCCCGGATCTGCCTGATCCGGGCGATGGCGTCACCGCCCACGGTAATCTTGGCGGTCTTGGATAACTTGTCTCCAATCAGGATCACGTCGATGCCTGGATGCGTCATGTATTCAATGGCAGCAGGAATGCTTCCGGTGATGAAAGTGGCTTTCAGTTCCGGCGGAAGTGCGCGGGCCATCTCCTGGATGGTTGTGCCACCGGAGGTCAGTACGAACATGCCGTTGCGGATGAGCTTCGCGGTTTTCTCCGCGATGATTTTTTTGCCTGGCCTGGAGTAGATCGGGTTCTGGTGATCGTAGAAATTGTTGAAGGACCTGGACAAAGCGCCGCCGTGAACCTTGATCACCAGACCGTTATCCGCCAGTTCCTGCAGGTCCCTGCGAATGGTGTCTTCAGACACCTGGATCTCCATGCAAAGCGAAGAGGACAACACGCGGTTGTGCAGGTCAAGCTGCTTGAGGATGTAGGCTTGTCGCTCTTTCTTAAGCATCGGTTATTTGCAGGCTTGGTGCTAAAGTAGGAGAATTTCCCGCACAAACCCGCAGTTTTTAGCGAAAATATTTATGAAATCAGAAATTCCGGCAAATTTTACGAGGCTAAATCGAGTTAGAACGGCTGGTTATAAGCGAAGCGCTTCAGAGAAACCGGATGGCAATGAAAAGCAATGCCCCTGCAAGGTAGCCCAGCAGTGCCCAGAAAGTGATTTTGCGGAAGTACCAGAAAAAATCGATTTTGACGAGGCCCATCGCCGCCACCCCGGCTGCTGATCCGATGACCAGTGCAGAACCTCCGGTACCCGTGCAGTAGGCCAGGAAATGCCAAAACGGATGATCGGTTGGATATTGCTGCAGGTCATACATGCCCTGTGTAGCAGCCACGAGCGGGACGTTGTCCACCACGGAGGAAATCAGACCAATGGCCATGACAATGGTGGATTCGTTGGGAAGCAGGCTGGATAGAGTATAAGCGGCTTTCGTCAGGATTCCCGTGGATTGAAGGGCGGCCACGCTGATGAGGATGCCCATGAAGAAAAGTATGCTGGGCGTGTCGATTTTTCTTAGTGCGTAGTTGACGGAGAAACGGTCTTTGTCCAGTTCATCCTTCTCCGAGTGAATAAACTCCGTCAGGATCCACATCAGGCCAAGTCCCAGGAGCATGCCCATAAACGGCGGAAGGTGGGTCAGGGATTTAAAGACTGGAACAGAAAGAAGACTCGAGATGCCCAGGAAAAAAACGGCATTTCGTTCAAAGGGGGTGGACCTTTTCAAAGCATCCTGGTCTGGCTCCATCTGCCGGATGTTTCCTTTCATAAACCTGCTCAGGATAGTCAATGGCAGGACCAGGCAGACCAGGCTGGGCAGGAAGGTGGAGTAAACAATACCGCCTACGGATATCTGCCCGCCGATCCAGAGCATGGTGGTGGTTACATCACCAATCGGGCTCCAGGCGCCGCCTGCATTGGCCGCGATAACCACCATTCCGGCAAAAAAAAGCCTGTCGTCTTTGATGGAAATCAGTTTCCTGATCAACGACACCATCACAATGGTGGTGGTCAGATTGTCCAGGACAGCCGACAAAAAAAACGCCACCAGGCTGATGATCCAGAGCAGTTTTCTTTTGTCCAGCGTGTTGATGCGTTCCAGGATGATCTGGAAGCCATCGTGTGCGTCAATCAGTTCCACGATGGTCATGGCGCCCATCAGGAAAAAAAGGATACCGGTAATCTCGCCCAGGTGTTCCTGCAACTGATGGTTTACCAATTCGGTATCCCCGGAACTCAGCATATAAATCGTCCAGCAAAGCACGCCTGTTACCAGGGCACTGGATGCTTTGTTGATCTTCAGGTTATGTTCCAGGGTAATGGCCAGGTAACCTGCGAAAAAAACCGCTATCAGTATGCCCTGCATCATTCTTTAAGCCTCGATGGATTTTTTAATATGATCGCGCGCCAGCCGGATGGCCTTCACCAGTTCTTCTTCTGTACCTTCAAAATCCTTGTCTTCCACTTCAATGCATACGGGCCCCTGGTAACCGCTCTGGGTCAGGGTTGTAAAAAAAGTCTTCCAGTTGATCTCGCCCCTGCCGGGTATCCGCGGTGCATGGTATTCCAGGGGAGTGGCCATGATGCCCACCCGGTTGAGCTTTTCCGGAAACAGCTTCGCGTCTTTTAGGTGGATATGATGCAGTCTGGACGAATAGTCCAGCATAGGTTGCATGGGATCCATCATCTGCCATACGAAATGAGAAGGATCATAGTTGAGGCCAAAATGCGGGTCTGGGATAATGCTGAACATCTCATCCCAGATGGACGGACTGACGGCCAGGTTTTTTCCTCCCGGCCATTCGTCCTGCGTGAAATACATCGGGCAGTTTTCGATTCCAATCCGGATGCCCAGGTTACCGGCATATTCAACTACGGATGGCCACTTTTGCCGGAACATCCGCAGGTTTTCAGATACCGAGGCAGTCGGGTTCCTGCCTACAAATGTATTGATAACGGGAACGCCTAACCGGGAAGCGGCGTCTATGATTTTCCTGATATGGGAAAAATAGAATGCGGACTTTTCCGGGTCCGGGTCCAGGGGGTTTGGATAGTAACCGAGTCCGGAGATCCGGATGCCTGTTGATTGGGACAGGGCCAGTATTTTTTCCACGGCGGCGTCGTTCAGGGCGTCCACATCAATATGGGTGACGCCGGCGTATCGACGCTCCGCCAGCCCCTTGGGCCAGCACATCAGCTCAACGGCATCAAAACCTTCTTCCTGGAGAAACGTAAAAAGGGCTTCCAGGGAATGGTTGGGCAGGATGGCTGAAACAAGTCCAAGCTCGTACATGGCGATGTCTTAAGGGTGGTTGTTACCAGTTGAACAGAACGTTGAGCTGAATATCCGGGTGAATGCTCTCCTTCACCGGGCAGGTCCAGGCAATCTGCTCCAGTTCTTTTTTCTCTGATTCACTCAGGTCCGCAGCCGCGGGGAAATGAAATGTTAAATCAAGCTGGCTGATCCGCCTGGGGTTTACGGCCATTGTTTTCAGCACATCGATGCGGACACCCCTGATCTGCGGCTCCAAAGTCCTGGCGCGGATAGCCATGGTAGTGAGCATGCAGGCCGCCAGTGAAGTGCCTACAAGGTCCGTGGGGGAGAACCTTTCCCCCTTCCCCTGGTTATCCGTAGGGGCGTCTGTTTCAAAAGATGAACCACTCTGCAGATGGGTGGCCACCGTGCGGAGATTTCCTTCGTAGATCACACTGGAAGTCATTCTGTTTTTTTTGCCTAAATTTACATGCATAAAAGTCAATCCCCGGTGAAAAGATTTATCCTGTTTGCCCTCATGCTTTCCAGCCTGGCCGTTTTGCAAGCCCAGGATCCCGGCACTTCCGGAGCACCCTCGTCCAAGGCTGACAAGAAGCAGGCGAAGCGCGACAAGATAAACCAGATGATCAGGCTGGAAGAAGAAGGGGAGCCCTCTTACAAAAAACACAGCCTTTTTGGCGTCAAACTGAACTTCGACGGCTATGGAGTGTCCTACGAATGGGGCCGTTTGAAGACCCCGTACCGCGCGAGCATATGGCAGATTGAATTCAATGAAAAGAAACACCCTAAGGAACAGAAACAGAGCACCGGTGATAACCTGGGCGGCGGATTCGTGGTCCTGGGTAATCCCTTCGTCTACGGCAAGCAGAATATCTTCTACCAGTTGAAAGGAGGATTCGGACAGCAATTGCTCATTGGCGGGAAAGGCAATAAGAATGGAGTGGGCGTTTATGGCATCCTGGCCGGAGGCCTTTCGCTGGGCCTCCTGAGGCCTTATTACATTGAAGTGGAATCCCCGCCCAACTCCGGCCAGGTGAAAAAAATAAAATATTCTGCGGCAGACAGCGCAGAGTTCCTGGGGAACTTTATCGTAGGTGGAACGGGTCTTACCACCGGCTGGGGTGAAATTCAGTTCAAGCCTGGTGTCCATGCAAAGACGGCTTTGCGGTTCGATTGGGGACGATTCAACAACAATATTTCCGCATTGGAATTCGGGTTTAATTTCGAATACTATCCCCAGAAAATCGAGCAGATGGCAACAGTGGAGGGAAAGAATTTCTTTGTGAACGGCTACCTGTCCTTTGTCTTTGGCAGGCGGAAATAGGGGGCGATCAGCAGCCCTCTGCCTGACTGGCGTCTCGTTTTTAGCGTTACCTTTGCGCAGTCCGGGGACATATGTCCCCGCCAACATTTTCCGTGCTTTTTTTGTAATCAGTGATATGAATGATCCGATGCCACCAACGGCTATTGCAGCAGAGCAGAAACTGAAAAAACCCGACTGGCTGAGGGTCCGGCTCCCAACGGGAGAGGGCTACAGGCAGGTCAGGAGTCTCGTGGATACCCATAAGCTTCACACGATCTGTGAAAGCGGCAACTGTCCAAATATGGGCGAATGCTGGGGTGCCGGAACGGCAACTTTCATGATCCTGGGCAATGTGTGCACCCGCAGTTGTGGATTCTGCTCCGTGGCCACCGGAAGGCCCCTGGAGCCTGATTGGGATGAGCCGCAGCGGGTGGCGGAAGCCATCCACCTCATGAAAGTCAAACATGCCGTCATCACTTCCGTGGACCGGGATGAATTGAAAGACGGCGGCAGCATCATCTGGAATAATACCATCAGGGCGGTCAAATCCCTCAACCCGGATACCACCCTCGAGACCCTGATCCCCGATTTCAAGGGTGAGAAAGAGAATATCCAACGCATCATCGATGCAGCCCCGGAGGTGGTTTCCCACAATATTGAAACCGTGGAAAGACTCACCAGGCAGGTCCGCATCCAGGCCAAATATTGGCGCAGCATGGAAGTGCTGCGGACGCTGAAAGAAGGTGGGATGCGCGTGAAAAGCGGGATTATGCTTGGCCTTGGAGAGCAAAAAGAGGAAGTGATTCAGACCCTGACGGACCTCCGGGATAACGGCGTGGACGTAGTTACCATCGGCCAATACCTGCAACCTACCAGGAGGCATTTACCGGTAGACCGTTTTGTCCATCCGGATGAATTTGCGGAGTATCGGGAAATCGGGTACACCCTCGGGTTGGATTACGTGGAAAGCGGTCCACTGGTCCGGTCCTCCTATCACAGCGAAAAGCATGTGTTTGCCGGCATAGGCAGGCATGCCTGGCTGGAGGAACAGCATTCCACCGTTTAGCGGTATGGTCTTCAAACGCCCTTTCTTCCCGGTTCGCAACCTGCCCGTTTCACGGCGCGTCACGGTCTATTCCCTGATCTGCTCCTGGTTTCTGACCACTTCAGCACATGCCCAGCTGGCCTGGGAGCGCGCAGATCACCTTTTCCCTGAACTCCCTGCCGGCATTGAAGTATACCGCACGAACGCCCCCTTGCAGGGCCGTCCCAACATCGCCTGGTATGTATCGGTTTCATTGAAAGAACCAAGCCTGGAATTCATCACAGATACCACAAAAGGAAGGAGGCTAACTCCCCGGGACTTCCATGCCAGAAACGATCAGCCCGCTGTGGTGATCAATGGCATTTTCTTCTCCTTCCCGGACAGTCGCAACCTGAACCTCGTGATGAACCGGGGAAAACAGCTTGCTTATAATGTCCATTCGATCCCGGCGAGGGGAAGGGACACGGGTAGCTATTTCCAGGTTAGTCGCGCCGCCCTTGGCATCCGAAAAGATCGAAGCGCAGACGCGGCATGGATACTAACGGATACGGGCAGGCGATACCCGCTTGCATTCGAATCATCGCCCTACCTGGACACCACCCTGGTTGCCCTTCCCTCCATGAAAGACATGTTGCGCGCCTGGAAACAAACCATTGACGAGAGTGCACATCGGGTGTACCGGAGGAAATGGAAAATGGAAACAGCCATTGGAGGGGGGCCCATGTTGGTGCAGGAAGGAAGAAGACAGGTGACCAATGATGCAGAGCGGATGTTTGCGGGTAAAGCGATTAATGACCTGCATCCCAGGACGGCCATCGGCTATACACGGGATGGCCGCCTGATCATATTGGCGGTGCAGGGGCGTTTCACTGGTGAAGCAGAGGGCGCGTCCCTGAATGATCTGGCAGATATACTGGTGGAACTGGGCGCCTGGGAGGCCCTCAACCTGGATGGTGGCGGGAGTTCCTGTCTGCTGGTACAGGGTAAGGAAACCATCAGGCCTTCCGATAAAAACGGTCAGAGACCCGTGCCCGCTGTTTTCATGATTCGAAAGAAGCGGTAAAATGAAGCGGGATGGGCTCACGATGCAAAGGCATAGCCGGGGATGAATACCTGGATAAATTTCTTCGCCCTCAACCATTCATTCTGGTTTCCCAAACCAGCGCGCTGGCACCCAGTATGGCGGCATCCGCCTCCTTCAGTTCCGAGAAAATCAGTTTGACTTTATGTTGAAAAATCGGGAGCAGGTTTTTCTCCATATGTTCCCGCACCGGTTTCATCAGCAGGTCGCCTGCCTTGGCCATTCCGCCAAAAAAGATGATGGCTTCCGGGCTGCTGAACATGACGAAATTAGCCAATGCAAGGCCAAGGATTTTTGCGGTGAACTCATACACTTCGATGGCCATGGCATCGCCTTCCATAGCACATTCGTAGACCACGCGGGCATCGATGTCTTCGCGCGCGTGTTTGCGCATGAGGCTATTGACCTGTGGCGTGCGGTCCAGGAATTCGAGCGCGGTGCGGGCTACGCCGGTGGCGGATGCGTAGGCTTCGAGGGAACCACGGTGTCCGGTACCCGGATGGAGACGGCCATCCGGAATAATAATGACGTGGCCGAGTTCGCCGGCGAAACCGTCATGCCCGTAGATCAACTCCCCATTAGCTACGATGCCCGAGCCTACGCCGGTTCCCAGCGTGATCATGATAAAATCGCGCATGCCTTTGGCGGCACCATAGGTCATTTCCCCCACGGCGGCTGCGTTGGCATCATTGGTCAGCCTCGCATGCAGGCCGAATTTTTTTCCAATCAAATCCGCCAATGGAACCACGCCTTTCCAGCGCAGGTTGGGCGCATATTCAATGGTCCCTTTATAAATATTGCCATTAGGCGCACCGATGCCGATGCCCCTGATCACGCCCGTGCCGCCAATTTCTTCAATGGCCGGTGCAATGGCCTCGTATAGCTCATTGATGAAAAGCTCCACATCGTCGTATTTGTTGGATGGAATGGAACCATGATAGGAGATATCCCCCCGGTGGTTGACCAATCCAAATTTCGCATTGGTACCGCCAATATCGATGCCAATGGCGTATTGCTGTGAGATGGGCAATTCCATGGTAGAAGCTTAGTGACCTCCGCTGATCTGATTATCAAAATCGAGTCCCTGGCTATTCAACACACTCCGCAATTTGATGGCCAGGAATGCCAGCAATACAAAGCAAAGGGCAGCCACCATATAGGACATATGTAGCCCGATGCTTCCATCTCCCACAACTCCCTGGAAGGGAGGAATGATGGCACCGCCAAGGATCATCATGATCAGCAGGGCAGAACCTTCAGAAGTGTATTTACCCAGTCCCGCAACGCCCAGGGAGAAGATGCACGGCCACATAATGGAGCAACAAAGGCCACCTGCGATGATGGCAAAGACGGATATGATACCGGTGGTAAAGGATCCAATGGTCATGGAAACGGCAGCCAGGATGGACAGGATTAACAGGGTTTTCACGGGTTTTTCCTGTCCGTAGAATGAAGCCGCAATAAAGATGGCGATACAGATCGAGTAAGGAAGCAGGTTGCTGATTTTATTGCCATAGAGGTAGTTCACCAGCAATATAACGGCGAAAGCCACGAAAGGCACCACGATGGTGGCGAGTTTTTTGGCCATTCCCTTCAGGTTAAAGACGCTGACAGCCCCGGTCCATCGGCCAATCATCAATGAACCCCAGTATAGGGAAATATATTGTGAAATCTGGCTTTCGTCCAGCCCCATTTCATTGAAATAACCGGGTTGCTTGAGCAGGGCTCCGAAGTTATTGTCGATCGTCACTTCCACCCCCACATAAACGAATATGCCCAGCATGCCATAAATCAGCTGCGGGTATTTCATGGCACCCCAGCCCTCACTTGATTGGGCGGCTTTTCCATTGCTGTAGAATAGTACACCCGCCACGGTCAGGATTGTGCCAATCAGCAGGTATAGCTTGGGGATTTCCGTGAGCATTCCCACCACGATGATGGCTATGATGAGGCCAGTCATTATCAGCAGGGAGGCGGAAGCCTTATTGGTTTTCTCAAAGGGTTCCGTGTTTTTTCCATCGGGCAGTTTTGAAAAAAGGAAGAAAAGGGCCACTGCAGCGAAAACGGCCGCCACAATCAGGTATAGGTTGTTGATATTCTTAACCGTGACGTCCTGCAGGCCGGAACCGATGGAGCCAAAAAGAAAATAGCTGACAATGATGGGACCCAGCGTGGTTCCCAGGGAATTGACGCCGCCTCCAAGGTTCAGTCGGTGAGAACCCGTAGCAGGATCCCCGAGTGAAATGGCAAAAGGTTGGGCGCAGGTTTGTTGTACGGAGAATCCCAGGGCCACGATGAACAGGGAACCCAGGATGGCGTTGAAGGAATTGGCATTGGCGGATGGGATGATCAACAGGGCGCCCACTACGGAAATGAACAATCCGTAGATGATGCCCTTCTTATAACCGATTTTATTGATGATATCATAACCAAGGACATTGGATACGATGAATAAAATCAGCGATCCAATGAAATATGCGCCGTAAAATGCAGAGCCAATCAGTTGGCTCTGGAACTGAGACAGCGAGAAGTGGGTTTTACAGAACGGGATCAGGATGCTGTTGGAAGCTGCGATGAAACCCCAGAAAAAAAATACGATGACCAGGGTACCGAGTGCTCCGTAATTCGTGGGCTGTTTGGGTTGGCTCATGTGGCGTAAAAAGTTTGTTGGCAGTCGTTAACTGGATGAAAATACCAAGAAATCAGCACCCGTAAAATATAATTTTACCTTCCCGAACAAGCGAACGTTTTAGTGCTTAATTTAAGTCTGCTAAAAGAATCCATCGAATGGAAATCATACATGTAGCCGCGGAGTGTTATCCCGTAGCCAAAGCCGGAGGCCTCGGTGACGTGGTGGGAGCCCTTCCGCGCTATCAGAACACGGCGGGTCATGTGGCTAAAGTGGTGATGCCCATGTATCGCACCAAATACCTTTACCAGAACAGCTGGGAGGTGGTGCACAAAGGAGGCGCCAATCTCGGTTATGCATGGTTTGACTATACCGTTATTAAGGAAGCAACCAATAAGCAGGGTTTTGATCTTTACCTGGTGGATGTAAACGGGCTGCTTGATCGTGAACGGATTTATGGGTACGATGACGATACGGAACGGTTCATGGCTTTCCAGATTGCGGTAGTGGACTGGCTGTCCAGGTGGCAGCATCGGCCGGACATCGTCCACGTGCACGACCACCACACCGCGATGATTCCATTCATGATGCAGCACTGCCTGGCCTATCGCAGTTTGGCAGGTATTCCCACGGTCCTGACCATCCACAATGCCCAGTACCAGGGCGTGATGGACTGGAGCAAGAGCACGTTGGTGCCGTCCTGGGACAGTTGGAAATGGGGCCTGATGGAATGGAACAATGCCATCAACCCGCTGGCCTGTGGCATCAAATGCGCACATCGCATTACCACCGTGAGCTGGAGTTACCTGGATGAGTTGAAATTCATGAGCAACGGGCTCGAGTCGTTGTTTGAATATGAAAAAGGGAAATGCTCGGGGATCCTGAACGGGATCGACACCGATGTATGGGACCCTGCCACGGATTCCTATATCGAACATCACTTCAAGGCAAGCGACGCTACCAAGGGTAAGCAGGCGAGTAAGCAGGCCCTTTGCAATACGTTTGGCCTGGAACCGGATAAACCCTTGTTTATATTTATAGGTAGATTGGTTGGAGAGAAGGCGGCTGACCTGTTGCCGCAGGCCATCGGGGACTCCTTCTACCACATCGGTCGGCGCATGAATTTCCTGATCCTGGGCAGCGGCGATCCGTCTGTGGAAAGCCAGCTCGAAGTCATGAAGTCCATCAGCGCAGGCGACTATAATGTATATGTAGGGTATAACGAAAGCCTCAGTCACCTCATGTATGCGGGGGCGGATTTCCTGCTGATGCCTTCCAGGGTGGAACCCTGCGGACTCAACCAGATGTACGCGATGCGCTACGGGACGGTCCCGGTAGTCCGGAAGACGGGAGGATTGAAGGATACGGTGATCGATGTGGGGGATGAAAACGGTTATGGGATTACACACCTGAATGCAGCCGTGGGGGACATTACCCATGCCATTTATCGTGGGACGGAACTATACCAGGATAAAAAGAAATTCCGGGAAATCCGGAAAACCATGATGAAACTTGATTTTAGCTGGAACGCCAGTGCCCGTCAATACTTAGATTTGTATAAAACCCTGAGATAAATTGCATACCTTAACCGATAGCCATATGAAAAGAGATGTAGTAGCCATCATCCTGGGCGGCGGCGCAGGGTCGAGGCTTTATCCGCTCACCGCTACGCGCAGCAAGCCAGCAGTCCCCATCGCCGGTAAATACAGGCTGGTGGATATTCCTATTTCAAACTGCCTGAACTCAGGCATTGGAAGGATGTATGTGCTGACCCAGTTCAATTCTGCGTCCCTGAACAAGCATATTAAAAACACCTATCATTTCAGCGCGTTCAGCTCGGCCTTTGTAGACATCATCGCTGCAGAGCAGACCCCGGACAACCCTACCTGGTTCCAGGGAACGGCCGATGCGGTGCGTCAATCACTCCGGCACATCGAACAGCAGGACTTCGACTATATCCTGATTCTCTCCGGGGATCAGCTTTACCAGATGGATTTCCAGGAAATGGTGGACCGTCATGTGGACCTGGAGGCGGATATCAGCATTGCCACCATTCCGGTAGGCGACCGGGAAGCGCCTGAATTTGGGATCCTGAAGACCACGGACGGGCTCATTACTTCTTTCGTGGAAAAGCCATCCAAAGACATCCTCCCAGAGTGGACCAGCGACACGGGCGCAGAAATGAAAGCCCATGGCCGCAATTACCTGGCCAGCATGGGTATTTACATTTTTGGCCGAAAAGTCCTCTTTGATCTGCTCCAGGATATCCACAAAGATGCCACCGATTTTGGCAAGGAGATCATTCCTTCGTCGATACAGGAGTATAAAGTGGCCAGTTACCAATATGATGGGTACTGGACAGACATCGGAAACATCTATTCTTTTTTCGAAGCCAATTTGGCCCTCACGCAGGATATTCCGCCCTTTAACCTTTTTGACAACAGTAAAGCAGTCTATACGCGCGCGCGCATGCTGCCTCCCGCAAAAATCAGTGGCACAACCCTGGAAAAAACCATCATCGCGGAAGGATGTATCATCAATGCCAGTCGCGTTGAAAACAGCGTGGTAGGCATCCGTACCAGGATCGGTTATGGCACTACGGTAGTGAGCAGCTATATCATGGGTTCAGACTATTTCGAAACACTGGAAGACATGAATAATTCCGTCAGCAGAGGCCTGCCCAAGCTGGGTATCGGTGAACGATGCTATATCCGGAATGCCATCATAGACAAGAACTGCCGGATTGGGAATGATGTCCGTATTAACGGGGGACACCATCTCCCAAATGCAGATCACTCCCTGTATACGGTCAAGGATGGCATTATCGTGATCAAAAAAGGAGCCATTCTGCCGGACGGATTCGTCATCTGATTTTAAATTTGTAAAAACATCCTGTTGGATGTTTTTTTGACGGGTATTTAAACCGTGTAATCTTTACACGAAAAACGATTGCCATGGCCTCAGGACCCACTGTTACTTCTCCTAATGCACCTTCGAGAAAACCCAGGCTGCGTTTCTGGCAGATCTGGAATATGAGCCTGGGATTCCTGGGCATTCAGTTTGGATTCGGGTTGCAGAATGCCAACGTATCCAGGATCTTTCAGACCCTGGGGGCAAAGATTGACGACATTCCCATCCTATGGTTAGCCGCTCCCCTGACTGGTCTGATCATACAGCCCATTATCGGGCATATGAGCGACAAGACCTGGGGACGATGGGGCAGGAGGAGACCCTATTTCACGGCAGGTGCGATCCTGGCATCGCTCTCACTGTTTATATTTCCCAATGTTTCCGCGTTATGGATGGCGGCTATTATGCTATGGATCCTCGATGCTTCCATCAACGTGTCCATGGAGCCGTTTCGTGCTTTTGTGGGCGATATGCTGCCGGATGAACAACGCACCAGCGGATTCGCCATGCAGAGTTTTTTCATTGGCATCGGTGCGGTGATCTCGTCGATCCTGCCCTGGCTCCTGACCCAAATGGGCGTAGCCAATGAAGCTCCTGAGGGGACGATTCCGGACTCCGTGCGGATATCATTCATCATCGGTGCGGTGGTCTACCTGGCATCGGTCCTGTATACCGTCTTCACTACCCGTGAGTATTCCCCGGAAGAATTGAAACGCTTCGCTGTCAGCGAAGGGGAGACGGATGTACACGAAGAGAAAATCAAAACCAACCCGGCATCGTTTACCCGTAACGGTTGGATATGGACACTGCTGGGCACCGCATGCTCTCTGGCAATATGGTATTATAACCGCGGGCACGTAGACAATCCGCTGGAGAAAGAGCTGTTTGTGCTCACCGGGGGGATCGGTGTGTTTGGTATCGTACAGCTTCTGGCAGGCGCCTTTTCCCGAAACGGCGGTAAGAATGGCCTGGTAGAAGTGGTAGATGACCTTTACCATATGCCATCGACCATGAAAAAACTGGCGGTGATCCAGTTCTTTACCTGGTTTGGCCTCTTTTCCATGTGGATCTATTCCACACCGGCCCTGGCCCAGCACCTGGCAGGCACATCGGATACGTCATCCCCGGAGTATAATGATATTGGTAACTGGGTGGGCGTACTATTTGGCGTCTATAGCGGCGCATCGGCACTCTTTGCATTTCTGTTGCCAGTGATCGCCGCCAGGACAAACCGACCAATGACCCACCTGATTGCCCTGGTAGCAGGCGGTATTGGTCTCATCACCTTCTACCTGTTCAAGGACAAAAACATGCTGATCATCAGCATGCTCCTGATTGGTCTGGCCTGGTCGAGCATCCTGTCCATGCCCTATTCCATGCTCACGGCCTCGTTGCCAGCACACAAGATGGGCGTCTTCATGGGTATCTTCAATTTCTTTATCGTCATTCCGCAGATCCTGGCCGCTACGCTGCTGGGGTTCTTCACCAAACACCTGTTCGGGGGCAATGCCATCTACAGCATCGTACTCGGAGGTGTGGTGATGATCATCGCCGGCCTGCTGAACCTTCGTTTAAAAGATAAAACCTGATTCATGAGAATTTCAGTGGTCTTACTGTGGTGTTTCTTTTCCGGCATCTCCGTACTAACCGCACAGGATACCCGCGTTTATCCCACGCACTGGTGGACGGGCATGAAATACAATAAGGTGCAACTCATGCTGCATAACCCCTCCGGCCTCCCCAAAACGGTACAGGCCAGCTATCCCGGGCTGCGCATCATCAAGCAGTTCCAGCCTCAGAACAGTCATTACCTGTTTGTAGACATAGAGATCCAGCCCTCGGCCAGGCCAGGTAAGGTAAATTTCAGAACAGTGGACGGGAAGTCGATTCCCTTTGAGTTGAAGGCGCGAAAAGGAGGCAATGGAAACTCACGCGTTCGGGGTGTTAACGCTTCTGACCTGGTCTACCTGATCATGCCGGATCGCTTTGTCAACGGGGATCCCGGTAATGATCAGTTTGCGGATATGGAGGATAAGACGGCGGATCGTAAAGATCCCTTTGCCCGCCACGGCGGAGATGTCCTGGGTGTGCAGCAGAAACTGGATTACCTGAAGGACCTGGGTGTTACCACGGTTTGGATGACCCCGGTCAATGAAAACAATATGCCCAAGATGGTAGAGGGCGGAAAATGGTCGATGAGCGGCTATCATGGATACTGGATCACGAATCACTATGAAATGGATCGCCGTCATGGCGGCAACGAGGCTTATGTCAATCTGGTGGACGCAGCACACGGCAAGGGTATGAAAATCATCCAGGATGCCGTCTACAATCATGTGGGTTCCAAACATCATACGGTGGTGGATCTGCCGATGACCGAATGGCTCAACCAGTGGCCAGCTTATACCGGCGCCAATCATCGCGAAGAAGTTTTCTTTGATCCCTATGCTTCGGCGGAAGACAAAAAGATCATGACCGGAGGCTGGTTTGTGCCGCACCTGCCGGACCTGAACCTTTCCAATCCTTACGTGTCCAATTATGTCATCCAGTATTCCATCTGGGCAACCGAGGAGTTTGGCATCGACGGATGGCGCGTGGATACCTATAAGTACTGCGACGAAAAATTCCTTAATGACATCAACATCGCTTTGCTGCGTGAATTTCCTTCCCTGACTGTTTTTGGGGAAGCCTGGACGCACAACGCGACAGGGGGTGCTTACTTCGCCCAAAACAATATCGCGGCCCCGTTCCGGCACAACCTACAGGGCATTACGGATTTCCCGGTCAGCGGCGCGATCCTTGATGCCGTCCATCAGCCTTTTGGCTGGACCGAGGGAGTAAACAAACTCTACATCACCCTGGCGCAGGATCTGCTCTACAAGGATCCCTTGCGCAACTGCATCTTCCTGGACAATCATGACATGAACCGGTCTTTATCCATGGTTGGGGAAGACCTGGAAAAATACAAGATGGCCCTGGGCCTGCTAATGACCCTGAGGGGTATTCCACAGCTCTATTATGGTGCTGAGATTGCCATGAAGAACTACAAAAACCCAACGGATGCGGAAGTGCGCAAGGATTTTCCTGGCGGATGGATGGGGGATTCCGTCAACAAATTCACCGCTGCGGGCAGAACCGAGATGGAAAACGAAGTCTTCAACTATATCCGGACCCTGGCACGCTACAGGCAGGGATCTTCGGCGTTGGCCAGCGGGAAGACCATGCAGTATATTCCCCAGAACGGCGTATACGTCTATTTTCGGTATGATCAGCGGCAGACCATCATGTGCATCCTCAATACCAATTCAACGGAGACGGGAGTTGACCTAGGGCGTTTCAGTGAGCGAACCAAATCATTCCGATCCGGCAAAGAAGTTGTCTCCGGTGAATCATTCCCTTTGAGCGGCAAAAAAAATCTACCGGGAAAAAGTCTCCTGATTGCGGAACTCAAATAAGCATCTGCCCGAAGTACATCCTTCAGTAGCAGGGTGCATCTGCATTGCAGTTTTAGATATCCTTGACTGCACTAAACTCGGAGAATCTATTAAAATGGTAAATTGTATGAGTCTATAACCTGGTTAAACCTGTTCAAACGGTCAAATGGCAAAGAACCCCGGTAAGAAGAAGATTGCGGAAGACAAAGCCTACGAGCAGGTGCATTTTGTTGACAGCACCCAGCTCGTTTGGAATTATTCTCTCTTCGATGAGGAGGTCATCCGGAATTTCCAGCAGGGTACCTGCTACGATGCATACCGGTATTTTGGCAACAAGCAGATCACGGTCCTGGATACGCCCGGCACCTACTTTGCCGTCTGGGCTCCCAACGCTACCAAGGTAACCGTTACCGGAAATTTCAACGATTGGAGCAAGTCGTCCCATGAATTATATGTCAGGCTGGATCAAAGTGGCATCTGGGAAGGTTTTATCCCCCATATGAAACGCGGCGAGGTCTACAAATACCATATTCATGGTTTCAAAGGCCTGCAACTGGACAAGGGGGATCCCTATGCGCATTTCTGGGAACACAAACCCAAGACCGCGTCCATCACATGGAATTTCGACTTTGAATGGAGGGACCACGCATGGATGAAAACCCGCAAGAAACACAACTCCCTCAACGCTCCATATGCGGTCTACGAAGTGCACCTGGCCAGCTGGATGCGGCCGGACAGGAATAATGAAGATGCCTATAACAGCTATTGGCAGATTGCAGAGCGGCTTGTTCCCTATGTCAGGGAAATGGGATTCACCCATGTGGAACTGATGCCGGTCATGGAGTACCCGTTCGACGGAAGCTGGGGCTACCAGGGAACCGGCTATTACGCGCCTAGTTCCCGTTTTGGGAACCCGGAGGATTTCATGGCCATGATCGATTATTTCCACAGGGAAGGAATTGGCGTGATCCTGGACTGGGTGCCTTCGCATTTTCCCTATGATGCGCATGGGCTGTTTATGTTCGATGGCACTCATACCTATGAGTATGCGGATATGCGGAAGGGATATCACCCCGACTGGAACAGCTATATTTTCAATTACAAACGGGGTGAGGTCAAGTCCTTTCTCATCAGCAATGCCCGTTTCTGGTTTGAACAGTTTCATGTAGATGGTATTCGCGTGGATGCCGTGTCATCGATCCTGAAGCTCGACTATTCCCGCAAAGCCGGGGAATGGGAACCCAATGAATTTGGCGGAAATGGAAACCTGGAAGCCATCGCCTTTATCAAGGACCTTAACGAAACCATTTACCGGGATTTTCCGGATGTACAGACCATTGCGGAGGAAGCAACCGACTGGCCCGGTGTTTCCAAACCAACCTGGCAGGACGGCCTTGGCTTTGGCATGAAATGGATGATGGGCTGGATGCATGATACCCTCAGGTATTTCAAGCAGGATCCGCTGTTCAGGAAATTCCAGCAGGACCAGTTTACGTTCAGCATGATGTATTTCTACGATGAAAACTTCATGCTGCCGCTGAGCCACGATGAGGTGGTACACGGAAAATCACCTATGCTGTACAAGATGCCCGGCGATGAATGGCAGAAATTTGCCAATTTGCGATTGCTCTATAGCTATATGTTTACCCATCCCGGAGGTAAGCTCCTTTTCATGGGGAATGAGTTTGGGCAGACATCTGAATGGAATTATAAAAGCGAACTGGACTGGCACCTTTTGCAGTTTGAACCACACCGGAAAATGCGCGAATGCGTAAAAGCCCTCTGTAAGCTCTACCGGGAGGAGCCGGCCCTCCACCAGCTCCAGTTTGAACCCGGGGGATTCGAGTGGGTGGACCTGAACAACAGGGATCAGTCGGTCATGGTTTTCAAACGCAAAGCCGGCAAAGCCAAAGACGATGTCCTCGTGATTCTGAACATGACTCCCGTTGCCCACCACGATTGGAAGGTCCGTGTTCAGGGTAAACCCGCCTGGAAGGAAATCTTTAATTCAGATGCGGAGGAATTCTACGGAACCGGCGATGTCTTCAACCCGGAGATCGTCTGCACATTGGTGGATAAAAAACACAAGGTATTTGAAATAAACCTTCATCTCCCCCCGTTAGGAGCAGTAATCCTCAGGTAGTTGAATCTGGTGGATTTGCGCGTTATGATACGGACGGTCGCTTTTGGAATCATCTTAACCAACCTGTTCTCTGCTGCCACTGCCCAACAGTTGGACAGTGCACGGGTTTACTTTGAAAAAGGCCAGAGGGAAAGCGCTGTGGGCAGGCACAAACCTGCCTTCGAACATTTTCAGAGAGCCACTGGTTTTGATAGCAGTTTTACAGACGCGTACCGGGGCATGGGATTGGCTGCCATGGAAATGCGCCAATACGAAATGGCAAAACAGTCTCTCCGGAAAGTCCTTCTGCTTGCTCCAGCTGATCCGGTGGCCATCGAGCATTATGGAACGCTCAGCTTCATGACACGACGCTGGGACGACGCCATCCTCTACGGTCAGAAAATGATGGACCTTGGCCTGGGTTCCAAAGTGAACTACATGATTGGAAAAAGTTATTTCGAAAAGGAAAATTTTGGACTGGCGTTCCGATACCTTGATGCGGCCTATAAGGAAGATTCCACCAATGCGGAAATCCCATTTTTATTCGCCCGGAGTTTTGTGGAAATGAACAACTACAAAATGGCCGTGAAATACTATCGTGAGGCCATCGCCCTTGATACCACAAAAACGCAATGGGTATATGAACTGGCGATGGCGTATTCAGCGATTCCAGACGACCGCTCCGCCATACCTTATTTTGAAAAAGCCATGGCGATGGGTTATAAAGCGGACAATGATTTTATAGAGAATCTGTCCAGTTCCTATGTTTCTTCCGGTCAGCCTGAAAAAGGAATTGCCATGTTGGTGAAGTTACTTGAAATGCGCCCGGCAGACCTGGACCTCCTGTATTTTGTAGCAGACACATATTACAAAATGGGGAAATATGATGATGCCATCACACACTGGGATAAAATTCTCGCCTACGATAAAGACAATGCCCGCTCGCTCTATATGATTGGCATGTCCCTGCAAAAGAAAGGCGATACCAAACGCGGGCAGGCTTTGTGCGACAAGGCCATTGAAATGGATCCCTCCCTGAAATCCATGCGGCGCGAAAAACAGGGAATGGGACTATAACAAGAGGCTTGTTGATTGGTCGGGCTCCAAACGTGCTTCCGTTTTTTCCTGGGTGCAAGAATGATAATTCAGTATATTTAAGTGACTCGCATCTTTGACTTAAAATACTTAATTATGTTCAAGTTGCTCCTATGCACCCAGCTTAGCCTGTTCTTAGTCCTCAGCGGTTTTGCCCAGCAAACTCCAATCGATGCTAAACCCCAAACCGATCAGGCTAAAAATCGACCGGTATAAAAAAAAGGCCAAAAACCAGAAAATCACCGCTTGGTCGATGCTGGGCGGAGGAGTATTATTGATTGCTATTGGCGCAGCAATCAATGACGAAGACGCAAATGCGTACTATTCGGTCGATCAATATGGAAATGTCATCGATGATCCAACATCCAGCACGAGTACCAATGTAGTTGCCGTGGGATTATTAAGTATGGTAGGAAGTGTACCATTCTTTATTTCCTCCGGGGTCAATAAGCGAAAAGCCAGGGCATTTGTGGGAACTACCTTCTATCCCAACCCTTTATCGCCTGCGCACAACAGAATAATGCCCTCTGCAGGAATACAATTCAATATTCGCTAACAGTTTAAGTGGATTGTGTTTAAACTGTATGGGAAAGAAGCGTGTTGTCCTGAGGTCCAGGTGCGGTTTACCTATTTGCGGAATTGTCTGCGGGAAAACATCAGTATTTCCCTTTTATGCCCAATTGCTCCAGCCATGCAAGGGACATGGAAGGCCATTGGGAGAGCACCGGGTCCATGGGCGCCATGCCATAGCCGTGCCCGCCATGATCGAAAATATGCAATGAGGCCTTGATGCCATGGCTGCGCAGCGCCTCATAATAACGGATGCCATTAGCCGGAGGTACCGCGGCATCGTCCGCAGAAAAGACGATGAATGCAGGTGGTGTATTCGATGTTACTCGCTTGTAAGTGCTGAGCGAATCCTTCATCTCATGGGAAGCACCTTTTCCCAGCAACATCTCTCCACTATAACTATGGGCAAAACTGTCTGACAAGGAAATTACCGGATAAATCAGGATCGAAAAAGCGGGCCTACTGTCCTCCAAATCGATGGGTTTTGTGCTGTGTTCCATGCGGGGTTGAATCATGGTGGAGGCCATTGAGGCCAGGTGACCTCCGGCAGAGAATCCAAGGATACCCACTTGATTGGCGTTCAATCCATATTCGGCTGCCCTGGATTTTATAATACGCATCGCCGTGTTTACATCATGCCATTGAGCTGGGAAGCGACTACCTTGTTGGGTATGGTCGTTCAACCTGTACATCAGTACAAAAGCATCGAATCCCTGCTGATTGAAAAAACGGGCAACATCGCTGCCTTCATGGGTTGAAGCCAGCATGGTATAAGCGCCGCCTGGACAGATCAGCACGGCGGGTTTGTTTTTTCCCTGACCCGGGGCGGGAAAACGCAGCATGTGCGGCGCATCGGCCAGGCTGTCTTTCCCGCCAATCCGGATGCCGGACTGGTTTGGATAGAGGACAATCCGTTGCTGTGCCTGGATCTCTTTCAATAAAAGCAGACTGAACATAAGGAGCGGGAGGCGCATATTGTCAGGTTTACATTCTTTCCGGAACACGGATACCGAGCAAATTCATGGCAGAAGCTATAACCTGCGCGGTCATCATGCAGATGCGCAGTCGCAGTTGCTTCTTATCAGCCGTTTCCGCATTGGCCACGGAATGCTCGGCATAGAAGCTGTTGAAGGTTTTGGCCAGCGCGTAAACATAAATGGCCACCACGGACGGATTTTGCTCCTCTGATGCTTGTCGCAACACCTGCCCATACTGTTCCAGGGAAATCAACAATTCCCTTTCCAGCGGCAGCAGACCAGCTGGCAGCATGGTATATTCCGTGTCCACTGATTCCTTGCGTAAGATCGACTTGATCCGCGCGTGGGTGTACTGGATAAAGGGCCCGGTGAAGCCGTGGAAATCGATCGATTCCTCCGGATTGAAAATCATTTTCTTTTTGGGATCCACCCTCAGCAGGAAAAACTTCAGGGCACCCAGACCCAGGGTCTCATATAATTCCTGCAAAGCTTCCGGCGGGAAGTCTTTCACCTTACCCAGTTCTTCCGTATGACGGGCGGAAATGTCCACCATCTCCTGTACCAGTTCATCAGCATCCACCACCGTTCCTTCGCGACTCTTCATTTTCCCTGTAGGCAGTTCAACCATTCCGTAGGACAGATGGGAGATGCTGTCCGCGTAGGGCAGGGCCAGTTTCTGGCAGATCAGCCTCAGCACTTTCATGTGGTAGTTCTGTTCATCGCCAATCACATATATGCTTTGATCGATGCCATAGTCCTCGTATTTTTTCATGGCCAGGCCGATGTCCTGCGTGATGTACACGGAAGTACCGTCTTTGCGCAGCAGCAATTTTTCATCCAGGCCATCCGCGGTCAGATCGATCCACACACTTCCGTCTTCTTTGCGGTAGAATACGCCTTTGGAGAGTCCGTCTTCCACGGCTTCCTTGCCCAGCAGGTAGGTATCGCTTTCGTAATAGATCTTGTCGAACTGGCTGCCGATCTTCTGATAGGTCACATTGAATCCGGCATATACCCATCCATTCATCTCCGCCCAAAGTTTGCGTGTCTCCGGATCCCCGTCTTCCCAGCGAAGCAGCATTTCCTGCGTTGCTTTCATCATGGGTGCTTCTTTTTCAGCAAGTTCCCTGGACATGCCTCCTTGGACTAATTCATCCACTTCTGCTTTATAGACGTCGTTGAACTTCACATAGTAATCGCCCACCAGGTGATCCCCTTTGATGCCGGTGGATTCCGGCGTAGCGCCATGTCCATAGCGTTGCCAGGCAATCATGCTCTTGCAGATATGGATGCCCCGGTCATTGACGATGCAGCTTTTGATCACGTCGTACCCGTTGGCTTCGAGGATTTTGGCGATGCTCCATCCCAGGAAATTGTTGCGCAGATGACCCAGGTGGAGGGGCTTGTTGGTATTAGGCGATGAATATTCCACCATCACTTTTTGCCCGTTGCGCGATACTGTTCCAAAACCTGGATCCTCGTATTGGTTTGCCAAGAGGTTGATCCAGTATGCATCTGCGATGCTGAGGTTTAGAAAACCTTTCACCAGGGTAAAACCCGTGTACAGGGAAGGATGCGATTCCATCAATTGCCTGCCCAGGGCCTCACCCAGTTTGTCCGGCGCCATGCCAAGCTTTTTGACCAGGGAGAAAAGCACTACGGTATAGTGGCCTTCAAATTCCGGCTTGGTCTGATTGATCTGGTAATCGGTTGCCTGTACTTCCTTTTGAAATAGGGCAAGTATCGCTTCTCGAACATGCTGTCTCAGGGTATCAATCAATAACATCATATGCATTTAATGCGGGCAAAGGTACGATTCCGTAAATTCACGGAAAGGATAACCTGATGCGATCCGTGCTTGTCTTTACGCCCCTGTTGTTTTGCCTGCTGCAATGCCATGCGCCCAAAAAAACTGCCATGTTCATTCCCCCTTCCTTCGATGCCCAGGGCCACCGTGGTTGCAGGGGCCTGATGCCGGAAAACACCCTCCCGGCCATGCTGCATGCCATCGACCTGGGTGTGACCACCCTGGAAATGGATGTGGTCATCACGACGGATAAGCAGGTGGTTCTGAGTCACGAACCCTTTATGAGCTGGGAGATATCCACCAGGCCGGATGGGAGTCAGTTTACCGCGAAGGAAGAGAAGCAGTATAACATTTACCAGATGACCTATGCGGAAGTGAGCAGATGGGATGTGGGGATGAAGCCCCATCCCCGGTTCAGGCAGCAGCGGCGCATGCCGGCAACCAAACCCCTCCTTGCCGGATTGATCGACAGTGTGGAAGCGTATGTCAGTCGGAAGTCTTTAAAGCCTGTTCAGTATAACGTTGAAACGAAATCTGATCCTGCAGGCGATGGCATCTACCATCCATTGCCGGATGAATTTACCCAACTGGTCATGGACGTGGTGCTGCAGAAAGGCATTCAGCAGCGCGTGATCATACAAAGTTTTGATCCCCGGACCCTGCAGGTCTTGCACAAAAAGTACCCGGCTATCCGAAGCGCACTCCTCGTGGAAGGGTATTCCAAACTGAGCATGGACCAACACCTGGCCGGTCTTGGTTTCCAGCCATCCATTTACAGCCCGGAGTACAGCCTGGTCAATGAAGCCATGGTTAAAGCCTGCAAGGCAAAAGGCATGAAGCTGATCCCCTGGACAGTAAACACCCCGGAAGCCATCTCGCAACTGAGGACACTGGGAGTAGATGGCATTATCACGGATTATCCCAATCTCTTTGGCAAGTAAGCAAGCCCAAAGCTTTTGCTTAACTTCGCGTGCCAAAACCAGATAACCATGCGGATGATCGAGGTGAACAACCCAGGCACCGTTCGTGCTTTCCTGGACCTGCCAAGGTTCTTGTATAAGGACGATCCAAACTGGGTTTGCCCCCTGGAGAACGATATTGAAGCGGTATTCGACCCCGCGAAAAATCACTTCCATCATCACGGGCAGTGCATTCGCTGGATACTGCAAGACCATCAGGGCAGGGTCGTTGGCCGGATTGCAGCTTTTATCAACGAACAGAAAGCAAGAAAACAGCATCCATACACGGGCGGCTGTGGTTTCTTTGAATGCATTGAGGATCAATCTGCCGCAGATTTGCTTTTCAATACTGCCCGGCAGTGGCTGCAGGAGCGGGGCATGGAGGCGATGGACGGCCCCATAAATTTTGGTGAGAACGACGTCTGGTGGGGGCTGCTGATAGACGGGTTTACGAGGCCGTACTACGGCATGAATTATAACAAGCCCTATTATCAGCGGCTCTTCGAGCAGTATGGATTCCGGATCCAGTACGAACAGATATCCAACCGGATCCTGATCAACAAACCGTTTCCGGCGCGCTTTGAAAAAATAGCCAAATGGGTGGCCAACCGCCCCGGTCACAGGTTTGATCACCTGCACAAAAAGATGTTCGACCGCCAGGCGATGGAATTTCTGGACATCTACAACGACGGCTGGAAGGATTTTGATCAGTTCAGCCCCATGAAATACGAGACCGTCCGGGAGGCATTTGACAAGATGAAACCGATTGTAGACGAGAAGCTGATCTGGTATGCCTATGTCAACGATGAGCCGGCTTCCTTTGTCATGATCCTGCCGGATACCAACGAACTGATCGACGGGCTGGATGGCAAACTGAACGTATTGGGAAAGCTCAAGTTTCTTTGGAGGAAACAAACGATCAGGCATAAGCGCATGCGCGCGGTGATCATGGGGACCAAGGAGAAATACCGGAATATGGGACTGGAGTCTGCGCTTTTTATCAAGCTGCGCGACTATGTAGTGCCCCTCGGCCATTACGAGGAACTGGAACTTTCATGGGTAGGGGATTTCAACAAGAAAATGCTGGCCCTGCATGAAGCCACCGGTGCGGAGTACGCCAAGAAGCACGCCACTTACCGATATATTTTTCCGCCAGCCAGCGGCCAACCTTCAACTGCCGGGAACTAGCGCATGCGAAAGCCGATTGAACAGTTCATCGATTTTTTCTATCCTCCCTTCAGCAAGGTGATGAACAAGCTCACATTCAGGTATGCTGCCTGCGGAGGTGCCAATACCGTCCTGGATATTTTCCTGTTTTTCATCAGCTACAATTTTATCTTCCGGAAGCAGAACCTGGTCCTGCCTTTTGTCACCATCAGTCCGCATATCGCGGCTTTTCTTTTTGCTTTCCTGTTTACTTTCCCCATTGGTTTTCTGCTTTCCCGGTACGTTGTGTTTCAGGGATCGGCCATGACGGGCAGGGCACAGCTTTTCCGCTATTTCCTGACCGTGCTGGGCGCGATCCTGCTGAACTATATCTTCCTGAAAATCTTCGTGGAGAAATTTCATTTCTATCCAACATTGGCTAAGATCTGCACCACGGTGATTGTGGTGGCGTTCAGTTACCTGAGCCAGACTTATTTCACCTTCAAAGTGCGTCGCTACCACGAATAGTCCGGACGCTCAGGCAGGATTCATTCAGAATCCCTTTACATGGTTCATCAGTAAGTCAATTTTGCCGGAGCTGTGAAATCTTACCACCAGCATATCCTGGAAGGTGTAGATTTTTTCCAGGGAGATTTCGCGCACGTAACCCGTCATTTGAACGCCGGGATAAAGGGTCCTGTTCATCTGCGCGTTCATGCGGCCCAGGATGTCCTGCTCATAGGATGCAGTATTGAAGCGGGTATAAGCCTGAAGGGTATTCAGGATTTTCCGGTTGAACATCCAGGATACCGTCTTGACCATCAGATCTTTTGAGCGGATATCGAATTCCAGTTTTTCAATGGACAGTATTTTATCGGCAGCGTTAAACACCGGTTTCCCCGTGAGGTAGAAACTGCCGCTGTTACTGCCCGTGAAGTCCACTTTGAGTATCAGCTTTTCCCGGTCGCCTCCATAAATGGCACAACGCAGGACTATGATATGCCGGCCTCCCTGTTCAAGGTCGATCCGCTTCTGCGCGAGCTTGGCCGTCATGAGGTTGCTCAGCGAGTCGTAGTTAAGCCGCGCGTCTACATAAAGGTTGAAGCCACTGCGGGGGGTGAAATCGCTGATGTCCGGCAGGAGCGCGGTCTGACCGGCCATTTTCACCTGCGTTACCACCGGCCTCGCGGAAATGCC